>ERZ780167.808-NODE-808-length-30554-cov-40.916358_pt1 | contig 30554 bp, 28 predicted proteins | sample MGYA00510982_ERZ780167 | MGnify/ENA primary metagenome ERZ780167 (study PRJEB29588, sample SAMEA2146107) | human gut metagenome | biome: human gut; feature: human-associated habitat; material: faeces | place: Denmark | collected 2008/2010 ... | reverse complement strand
GATACTTGCGGGGGGCGTTGCCCAGGAAGATGTCCTTGAACTGGTTCATGCCCGCATTGGTGAACATGAGGGTGGGGTCGTTCTTGACGACCATGGGCGCCGACGGCACGATGGTGTGACCCTTGCTTGCGAAGAAGTCCAGAAATGCCTGGCGGATTTTGTTCGATTCCATATTGTACGTTTACGATATAATCAAAAAAAGCGGCTTACGGAGCACGCAACCGCCTGCCCGGCCGACAGGGAGCGGCGGCAGACAAAGAGCAGCGGCTGCCATCGGCCTTTCCCGAAGAGCGGCAGCCGACCCCGGCTCCAACCATCTGCAACCGAAGAGCGGCGACTGCCACCGGCCTTTTCCGAAGAGCGGCGGCCCCCGGCCCGGCCCTCTGCTTCGGGAAGTGTCATGCGGCCCTCCCAAAGGCAACGGCGGCCCCGGGACAACCCCGACGGCCCGGCAGACACCCCCCCCCGGCTACCCGGCAGACACCCCCGCCAGGGGCCCTGCGACGAATTTATTTGCCCTGCGGCACACTTTCCGCCCGGGTGGTTCCGTTATCCGTTTCGGGTTGCAAAATTACGCATTTTCACCTAAATTTGCACCATCGCGACCCAGTTTTTTAGGTCATGGCACGAAAAGAGCAGATATTCGATACCGAGGCCCTCACTCACGAGGCGCAGCTCCTTACGCATGAGGCGCAGGTCATTACGCGCGAGGTGGTGACGGCCCCCTTCCGGCTGCGGACCTACCGGCTGCTGCGCAAGGTGCTCATCGGATTCATCCTCGTCTCCATCGCCAACGTGCTCTTCGCCTACTTCTTCTATACGCCCAAGATGTACCGCATCACGCGCGCCAACCGCGAACTGGTGCTCCGCTACCGCATTCTCCAGGACCGAATCCGCACGGCGCAGCGCCAGGTCGACGAAATCCACGAACGCGACAACTACGTCTACCGCTCGCTCTTCGCCACCGACACGCTCGCCATCGAGGGCATCGCCGAACCCTACCCCGCCTCGAAATACGCCTCGATGGCCGACGACGACTACGCGCCGCTGATGGTCGGCACGTGGATGAACATCGACCGCCTGGCCCGCACGCTCTACGCCGAGTCGGTATCGCTCGACGAGCTGCAGCAGCTCTCGAAGGACAAGGAGAAGATGTCGGCCGCCATTCCGGCCATCTGGCCCATCGACCGCAAGTCGCTGCACAACAACCACATCGGCGCATTCAACCTGCGCCGCATCCACCCCGTGCTGGGGTACATCCGCCCGCACAAGGGGGTCGACTTCGGCTGCGACCGCGGAACGGCCGTCTACGCCACGGGCGATGCGGTGGTCGAAATCGCCTCCGAAAGCGGCTACAACGGCGGCTACGGCCACATGGTGCTGCTCGACCACGCCTTCGGCTACAAGACGCGCTACGCCCATCTGAGCCGCGTGCTGGTCTCGCCCGGCGAGCATGTCGTGCGCGGCCAGAAGATTGCCGAATCGGGCAACACGGGCATCTCGACCGCCCCGCACCTCCACTACGAGGTGATTCACAAGGGGCAGCCCGTCAACCCCATCAATTACTTCAACCGCAACATGACCCCCGAGGAGTACGACCGTCTCCAGGAGACCATGCGTGAAACCAACTTCGAATAGCCATGGCCGGGAAAAAGGATTTGGAACGACTTCGCCGGCGCCGGCGCCGCAAACAGAACATCATCCGCTTCACGGTCCAGACGTTCGTGTGGGCCGGTGTGGCCGTGCTCTACTACATCGGATTCTCGCTCTTCTTCGACACGCCGGTCGAATACGAGCTCAAGCACTCGACCGACCGCCTGCGCAGCGAATACGAGGCGCTCTCGGCGCGCTACGACACGCTACGCATGGTGCTCGACAATGTCGCGGAGCGAGACCGCAACGTTTTCGGCATCCTCTTCGAATCGACGCCCTACGACTTTGACTCGGAGCGCGACAACGAAAAGGAGCTCGACTACGAACAGACGCTCACCCGCCCCACGCGGCAGCTCAAGCGCGAATTCCGCGACCGGCTCGACGACATGGAGCGCTCGCTCGCCCATCTGAACGAGAGCTACCAGACGCTGCAGCAGCGCATCGACTCGACGGGCAGCGGCTGCGACAACATCCCCGCCATCCAGCCCGTCATCAACAAGCAGCTCTCGCTGCTGACGGCCTCCTACGGCATGCGCATCCACCCCTTCTACAAGACGCTGCAGGCCCACCAGGGGGTCGACTACACCATTCCCGAGGGTTCGCGCGTCTTCGCCACGGCCGACGGCCGCGTGAGCGACGTCATGCGCCGCAACTCGACGCAGGGACTCACGGTGGTCATCGACCACGGCAACGGATACACCACCTCGTACAGCCACCTCTCGAAGAGCAACGTCACGAAGGGGCAGCAGGTGCGCCGCGGCGACATCATCGCCCTCTCGGGCGACACGGGCCTCTCGCTCTCGCCGCACCTCCACTACGAGGTGCGCCACAACGGCATGCGCGTCGACCCGATTCACTACTTCTTCATGGAGCTCTCCCCGGCCGAGTACCAGCGCATCATGCGCATCGCGCAGTCGGGCATGCAGTCCTTCGACTGACGGCGCTCCACGGCGGCCTCACCCGCGGCGGCCTTCGCCGCGGCATGTTTTTCACTGCAACAACACCACACAAACGATGAACAACCCCCGCACCGATACCCGCATCCGACTCATCCTGCTCGACTTCGACGGCACGCTGGCCGACACGCGGCGCGCCAACACGCTCGCCTACCTGCAGACGCTCGCCGAGGCGGGCATTCCGCTGAGCGAGGAGGAGTATGCGGCCCGCTACTTCGGCATGCGGTGCAACGAGTTTCTGGCGAGCCTCGGCATCGCCGACCCCGCCGAGCGCGAACGGCTGCGGCGGCGCAAAATCGAGCTCTACCCCCGCTACTTCGACAGCGTGCGGCTCAACCGTCCGCTGTGGGAGTTCTGCCGCCAGTTCCAGCAGGGCGGCGGCCGGGTGTGGGTCGTCTCGACGGGGAGTCCCGACAACATCCGCAACGTGATGCGCCACACGGGCATCGGCGGCCCCGACGACCCGGCCGAGGCGTGCCCCGAAGGGCGTCTCGACGGCATTCTGACGGGTGCGGACGTCACCCGGAGCAAGCCCGACCCCGAGTGTTTTCTCGAGGCGATGAGGCGCGAGGGGTGCCGCCCCGAAGAGACGCTTATCTTCGAGGATTCGGACATAGGGATGGAGGCCGCGCGTCGAAGCGGCGCCGGCTACATCCGCGTCAAGTTGTAAAACGGTTCGGAAGGGGGCTGCCGCAGGCCCCGGGGCAGGAGCAGGGGGGGGCAGCGAGCCCGGAGCGGAGGCGGCAGCCGGAAAGGGCTGCAACCGGCCCCGAGTGCAGGGCGACAAGGCTCAATACAAAGGCAGCGGGCCCCGATGCAGGGTCAGCGGAGCCGGCCCTCCTCCAGCGGTCCTCGGGCGCGACGCTCCTTCTTGGCGCGCTTCTCCTTCTTGGGCTTCTTGGGCTTTTTCGGCTTTTTGTGTTTTCCGGGCTGCTCCGGAGGAGCGGGATGGCCCGGATGTCCCGGATGACCGGGGTGGCCGGGAGGCAGCGGCGCCTCGTGAAGCGGACGGGGCGGACGGGGACGCGCCGGACGGTTCACGGCGCAGGAAGAGACGAGCAGGGCCAGCACCAGCAGCCACATGCTCCAGAATCTGCGTTTCATAAGGGTACTGCAAGGGGTTTACGCCAACAAAGATACATTTTTTCACGGGACGGCAAAGCGCATGCCGCCCTTTTTTCTGCGGGTTCAGCGAGCCGGCGGCTGAGGGTCAGCAGTCACGGGTCAGCGGTCAGCGCCCCTGACCAGCGGCGGAACAGCGGGTCAGCGACGCGGGTCGAGGGTCGGCACCCCGGGTCAGAAGCAGAACAGCACCCCGGGTCAGCCCCCCGGCCGACACCCCGGGTCAAAGGCAGAACATCCCCCCGGTCAGCTCCTTGGGCCGGCACCCCGGATCGGTCCCCCGGGTCAGCGGCAGAACAGCACCCCGGTCGGCACCCTCGGTCGGCACCCCGGGTCAGCCCCCCCCGGTCAGCTTCCCCGGGTCAGCCCCCCCGGGTCAGCCCCCCCGGTCAGCTTCCCCGGGTCAGCCCCCCCGGTCAGCGGCGGCAGATGACGTTGAAGTCGCAGAAGCGGCACGTATCTGTATCGGCGCACTGGCGGAAAGGCTGCGTCGGGTCGAAGAGCTCGGCGAGCGTTTCGCGCACCAGCTCCTCGAAGCGCCCCTCGTAGAGCGAATAGGGCGCCCCCCGCACGCCGAGCTCCCGGTCGGTGAGCAGCGGCGAATAGTCGCTGCGGTGCATCTGCCGCACGTAGTAGAGCTGCGGCACGGCGTCGCTGCCCCGCACGTGGCGCAGCATCATGGAGTAGAGCAGCGTCTGGAGGATGTTCGAGAGCCGCTGCTTGCCCTTGCCGCGGAAGAGCGACTCGAGCCCGTCGAACTCCAGGTGGGGCGTGCCCGTCTTGTAGTCGACCACGCGCAGCGAGCCGTCGTCGAGCCGGTCAATGCGGTCGGCAATGCCGGCGAACTTCATCCCGAGGCTCCGCCCGCCCGCCTCGAAGGGGAAGTCGTAGCGCACCTTCTCCTCGAGCCCCGTGACCGTAAAGCGGTCGTTGGCCGCATCGTAGGCCATCACGCCGTCGCGCAGGTAGCGGACCACAATCTCGCGGATGAGCAGCAGGTTGCCCGTATACTCCTCGGCCGAAGCGGAGGCGTCGCCGAGGTAGTTTTCGTTGATGGAGGCCTCGACGGCCCGCTCCACCTCGCCCGAGCGCATCAGCGCGCGGAGCGTCTCTCCCGGATGCAGTTCGTCGCGCACCCGCCCGTAGAGCTGCTCCACGGCGGCGTGGAGAATCGTACCGAACATCGGGGCGTCGACCTCCTCCGCAACGTCGTCGTCGACGCGCAGCCCCGCCACCGAGTGGAAGTAGAAGCGCAGCGGGCAGGCCACGTAGCGGAAGAAGGCCGTCGGCGAGAGGGTCACCGGGCTTTCGGGGTCGACGAAGCGTTCGAGCGCCTCCATCACGGAGCCCTCCTTGGCCACCTCGATGGGGGCGTTCTCGACCAGATTGACATCGACGCCCACCTCGACGTGGTGCACCTCGAAGCCGCTCTCGTAGTCCAGCTGGCGGATGTAGCGGCTCGGCTCGCCGGTCGACTTCTCGTCGGCGTGCGAGCAGTAGAGCATGTGAACCGTCCGCGCCCGCTGGATGAGGCGGTAGAAGTAGTAGGCGTAGACACCCTCGTGGTGTTCGGGGGTGGGCAAATCGTAGGCGGCCCGCAGGTTGTAGGGGATGAACGACGACTGCGCGGCGAAACTGCCGGGGAAGTTGTCGTCGTGCATCGAGAGCAGGATGACGTGCTCGAAGTCGAGGTTGCGCGTCTCGAGGATGCCCATCACCTGAATGCCCTCGAGCGGCTCGCCCTCGAACGGGACGCGCAGCGTCTGCAGGTGGCGGCGCAGCAGCGAGACGTAGGTCTCCATCGAGAGCTCGATGTCGCACTCCTCGAGCGTATTGCGCAGCTTGACAATTTCTTCGGAGAGGACGGCCAGGAACTCCCGGCGGCGGCGCACGTCGTCCCCCTCGAAGGGGAGCCGGGCCACCTCGTCGAGCGTGGCGAGCAGCCACTCCGAGAGGGCGCGCCACTCCTCGGCCCGCCGGAAGAGCCGCCCGAGGAAGGGGCTGCGCGCCAACCACTGCGCCTCGACCGAAATCCGCCGCTCGAGCACCACCTTGTCGGCCAGCTCGCGCGAGAGCGCCGCGTCGCTCTCGGCCACGTAGGGGTGCGCCAGCAGCCCCGTCACGTCGGCATGGTAGAAGAGCGTCTCGCCGCGGCGCGTGCGGCTGTGCTGCTGCAGCTCGATGAGCCGCTCGACGAAGGTGTAGGCCAGCGTCTGGCGCAGCGGATAGCCCATCGTGACGTTGACCTTGCCCACCTCGGGCGGCAGCGCATAGAGCAGCGGCAGCAGCAGGTTCTCGTCGGTCAGCACCACGGCGGTCTCCTTGCCCAGCGGCCCGTAGTCGCGGCGCAGGCGGCGCAGAATCTCGCCGACGTACTTGCACTGCACGGCATTCGAGACGCACGAGACGGCGAAGAGCTCCTTCCCGCGGCGGAAGTTGTCGTGCGACACCCCGCCCGCCGGCGGGAAGGCCACGACGTTGCGCCGGATGAACATGCCGGCCTCCTGCTCCCGGTCGTCGCGGTAGTAGTCGTCGAAATCCCAGTAGAACCGGGCCCCGGCGGCCGTCGACAGGTACTTGAAGAGCTCCTGCTCGCACGCCGAGAGGGCGTTGAAGCCCGCCACGACGAAGCGCCGCGGGCGGTCGAAGGCGAAGCTGCCGCTGCGCAGCCGCTCGACGGCCGCGCGCTGCATCATGCCCCCGTAGGCGATTCCCAGCTCCGCCAGCCGCTCGCGGAAGCGGTGGTAGAGCGGCAGCAGCGTCTTCCAGAGGGCCAGGAAGCGGCGCTTCTCCTGCGAGAGGTCGGCCTCCTGTCCGAAGGTTGACCAGAAGGAGCGGACGAGCCGCTGCTGCTCGGGCGTGAGGTACGAGAGGTCCGATTCGAGCTCCTTCAGCTCCCAGAGGTTGCGCAGCAGCATGTCGGCATCGACCCGGTACTTGTCAATCGAGTCGAAGTCCGAGAGGAGCATCTCGCCCCAGAAGTAGAAGCGGTCGAAGGGTTCGTCGTGGTACTGGCGGTAGATTTTGTAGAGCTCGGTGACCAGCCGCACCCGCTCGGCCGTACGCAGCCCCGAGATTTCCGACATCAGCTCGTCGACCGTCGTCCAGCGCGGCTGCCAGAGCGGCCGGTCGACAAGCGACGAGAGGGCGTCGGCAAAGAAGATGCGGGCGCGCCGCGACGGGAAGAGGAGCTCCATCGACGAGAGCTCCTCTCCGTAGCGGGCGTAGAGCTCCGCTGCAACTTCGTTCAGAAAACCCGCCATGGGGCTACTCCTCCTTCAGATGACGGATGTCGCCGCCGAGGAATTTCGCTCCGCCCCGGACAATCGAGGGCGAGCCCTTGTAGCGGATGGTGGCGTTGGTCGAGGTCTTGCCCTCGAAGCGGTCGGTCACCCACAGCGAGACATTGGCGCCGCTCTGGGCGTTGACCGTGGCGGCCATCACCTCGAGCCCCGAGGCCTCGAGCTTGCCGGTGGTGGCAAAGAGCGACATGTAGCGCGCCTTGCCCGTCAGGTCGACGGTGCTCTTGCCCGCAAGGTCCATCTTCAGGTCGTCGACCTCGAGCGTGAGCACCAGCGAGGCGTTGCCCCCGACCGAGAGGTCGAAGAGCTTGCGGCGCAGCGTATCGGCGAAGGTCACCGAGGCGTCGTAGACGGTCAGCTGCTCCAGCTCGCTGTAGTAGAGCGTCACCTGCGAGCGGCCGACGCGCTGCGACGAGGGGCGCTCGGTAATCTTCAGCACGCGGTCCTTGACCGTGAAGCGGAATTTCGTATCGGAACCCTTCGTGTCGTAGACGATTTTCGGAGCCTCCGAGGCGGGAATCTGCACCAGGCGGATGTCCAGCGGAGCATCGACAACCAGGGCCGAATAGGAGGTGAGCCACTCGCTGACGCCGGTTGCGGGGTCCTGCTCCTGGGCACGGAGTCCGCCGAGGGTCAGCAGCGCCGCTGCGACGCTAAGAATCAGTTTCTTCATAGTCGTATAACTTAAATAATGCGTGAATAACACGCCTCTAAATTACAAAATTATCGCGAAAAACCGCCTCCGTTCGGCTTTTGTTTCGTACTTTTAGGGGACAAAATCCCACTGTTGCGCCATGCGGGCAAAGATACTCAATGCCAGTGCCGGTTCGGGCAAGACCTACCAGCTGGCCTACAAATACATACACGACGTCATCGAGCGTCCGGAGCTCTACCGCCACATTCTGGCCGTCACCTTCACCAACAAGGCCACCGAGGAGATGAAGAGCCGCATCCTGCGGGAGATTCACCTGCTGGCCACGGGCGACGAAAGCCCCTATGCCGCGCAGCTGCAGGAGGAGCTCGGCCTCGACGCGCGCACGCTCCAACAACGGGCGCACGACGTGCGGTCGCACATCCTGCACGACTATTCGCACTTCACGGTGCTGACCATCGATACCTTCTTCCAGCGCATCCTGCGGGCCTTCATCCGCGAGCTGGGCTTCGACCTCGACTACAACGTCGAAATCGAGACGGAGAGTCTGCTGGCCAAGAGCGCCGACTCGCTCGTGGAGGGCATCACCGAGAACCGCGAGCTGAAGCGCTGGCTCACGGACTTCGTCCAGGAGCGCATCGACGACGGCCGCCGCTGGGACATCCGCGACGGCATTCTGGCCCTCTCGGGCGAGCTCTTCAAGGAGAAGAACCGCGAGGCGCTCGGGCGCGCGCTGCCCAAGGAGGAGCTGCGCCGTCTGGTGGGCAAGGCGGGCGAGAAGGCGCGCGCAACGCGGCGCGCCATGCAGGAGAAGGCGCGCGAGGCGCTGCGTCTGATGGAGGAGGCGGGGGTCTCGCCCTCCGACTTCACGGGCAAGAGCCGCAGCTTCGCCAACTACTTCCTCGCGGCGGCGGGCGACGAGCTGAAGGCGCCGTCGGCCACCGTCGAGCGGATGAGCCGCACCACCGAGGGGTGGTGCCCCAAGGGCTCGCCCGCACAACCGCTCGTCGCCCGGCTGCAGCCCCTGCTGCGCGACATCTGCGACATCTTCCGGCTCAACGTCCGGCTGTGGAACACCGCGGCGCTGCTGCGCGAGAACTACCGCAGCTTCGCCCTGCTGGCCGACCTCTACGCGCAGGTGCAGCGCCTCTGCGACCAGGAGAGCACGATGCTCCTCTCGGAGACGAAGTACATCCTGGCCGAGTTCATCGGCCACAACGACGCGCCGTTCATCTACGAGAAGGTGGGCAACCGCTTCGAGCGCTACATGATAGACGAGTTCCAGGACACCTCGGCGCGCGAGTGGCGCAACTTCCTGCCCCTGCTGCACAACGCCATGGCGCAGTCGCAGCAGATATCGGTCTTTCTGGTGGGCGACATCAAGCAGTCGATTTACCGCTGGCGGGGCGGCGACTGGAAGATTCTCCACAGCGAGGCGCGCCGCGAGCTCTCGCCCGCGGATACCGAGGTGGTCAACCTGCGCGACAACTGGCGCTCGCTGCCGACGGTCGTCGAGTTCAACAACGGCATCATGGAGCACATCGTCGCGGCCGACAACCGCGCGCTCAACACGATGCTCGACGAGGCGGCCGCCACGGGGGCCATCGCTGCGGAGCGGGCCGCCGAGCTGCACGACATCCTCGCGGCGGCCTACGGCGACCACGCCCAGGTGCCGCGCCGCGTGAAGGACGGCCCGGGATATGTCAGCGTGACGGCCTGCACGGGCGAGCCGCCCCTGGTGGAGCGCATCAAGCAGGTGCTCGACCGGGGATTCCGCCCCTCGGACATCCTGATTCTGGTCCGCAGCGCGACGGACGGCGCACGCGTGGCCGCCGAGCTGCTGCGCTTCAAGGGGGAGAACCGCGACGAGCGCTACTGCTTCGACGTCATGACGCGCGAGGCGCTCATCGTGGGCAACGCCCCCGTGGCGGGCTTCCTCATCGCCGCGCTGCGGCTGACGGTCAACACGGAGGACACGCTCAACCGCGCCATCTACAACCGCTTCCTGGGCCGGGCGTTCGGCGCGCCGCTTCCCGACGACGAGCGCGACTTCTGCCGCGCACTGCGGCTGCTCTCGCCCGAGGAGGCCTTCGAGCGGCTGGTCATCCGCCACCACCTGGCCGAGCGCAGCGACCAGACCGCCTACCTGCAGGCCCTCCACGAGCAGCTCATCTCCTTCTGCTCGAGCAAAATCGCCGACATTCCCCTCTTCCTGCGCTGGTGGGACGAGCAGGGAAGCAGCCGCTCGCTGAGCATCGAGCAGAGCGAACGGACCATCGAAATCACCACGGTCCACAAGGCCAAGGGGCTCGAACGGCCGGTGGTCATCATCCCCTACTGCACGTGGCAGCTCGACCCCAAATCGAGCGGCAACGTCACCAACATCGTCTGGGCGCGGGCGAGCGACGAGGAGGCGGCCATCGGGCAGTTTCCCGTGCGCTACAAGCAGGCGATGGCCGATTCGGAGTTCTCGGAGGCCTACTACCGCGAGCTGGTCTACTCCCACGTCGACAACATCAACCTGCTCTACGTGGCGCTGACGCGCGCCGCCGAGTCGCTCCACGTCTTCATCCCCACGGGGGGCAAGGCGGCGAACGTGGGCTCGCTGCTGTGGAAGGCGCTGAATCCCAAGGCTGAAGGGTGCCCGCTCGGGAAAATCGAGGGGCGGCTGCAGACGACCGAGGCGGGCGAGGAGTGCACGTTCGGCAGCTTCGACGGCCCGGCGCCCCGCAAGGCGAAGAGGGACCTTCCGGAGCACGTGCTGCTGGAGCACTACCCCACGGCCATGGCCGACCTGAGGCTGCGGCTCCCCTCGCAGCGCTACTTCGAGGAGGAGCGCGACGCACTCCCCTCGCCGCGCGACTTCGGCATCCTGATGCACAAGGCCTTCGAGAATGCGGCCGACGAGGAGGAAATTCGCCGGAGCGTCACGCAGATGCAGAGCGACGGCATCCTCTCGCAGAGCGAGGCCGAGGCGCTCGGCACGATGCTCGACGAGGCGCTTGCCAACCCCGTCGTGCGGGAGTGGTTCGCCGGCGAGTGGGAGGAGGTACGCACCGAGAGCGACATCATCCTCCCGGCCGCCCGGGCGCAGCGCGCCGCGGCAGAGGATGCGGCCGCGGGGGCCGGAAAGGCGGCAACAGGGGCAGGCGCTGCGCAGCGCAGCTCCGTGACGCGGCGTCCCGACCGTGTGATGATGCGGAGCGAGCGCGTCGGGGAGCGGAAGTTGCGCCGGGTTGTGGTGGTCGACTACAAGTTCGGCGAGCACGAAACGGCGGGCCACCGCCGGCAGATTGCCGAGTACATGCGCCTGCTGCGCGAGATGGGCTACGACGAGGTCAAGGGCTATCTGTGGTACATCCGTCTGCGTAAGGTGGTGGAGGTCTCCGCCCGGGAGGCGTAATCCGCCCCGAAGGCGGGGCACCCCCGCCGGTGCGCACCCGTCAACAGCCATCCAGGGGACCGCACCGTCCCATGCCAAGCCATGCCCTCCTGCCGCCCGACACACACCCACACGTATCCGCCCTGCCACCTCGCTGCCCGACACCGTTCAGAGCCATGCCCTCCTGCCCCGGCATCACGCTGCACGGCAACGCTCCACTTTCGCTGCCCGGCCGCCGTGCTCATGCGGAAGCCCGCACCGGAACGCAAACCGGAGCTCAAGCCGGGGCCGGACCCGCCCTACGGCAATGCGCCGCCGGATAGAACATTCCGCCGCGCATCCACGCCGGTAAACAACAGCCGCCGCTCCCCTCCCCCAACACACACATCCGCCCCACCGCCCGACACCTCGTTCCCCGGCTCCTCGCCACCCGACACACACATCCGCCCCACCGCTCGACACCTCGTTCCCCGGTTCCTCGCCACCCGACACCGCCCCCCAACTCCATTCCGCCCCGAAACGCGCATCCACGCCGGCAAGCAGCCCCGCCACCTCACCTCCCGACACACCGTCCCACAGCAATACGCCGCCGAACAGAAGATTCCGCCGCGCATTCTCGCCGGCAAACGGCGCCCGGCACCACCGCCCGACTCCTCACCACCGAACAGCCCGCAGCGCATTCCCGTCGGCAAACAACCGCCGCCGCTCTCCTCCCCCGACACACACCCACACACGCAGCCGCCCCGGAACACGCATCAGTCCCGGGACGCGCATCCAACCCAAGACCATCCGCCCCCGCCGCCACGCCGCTCCGCCGCCACATGCCGTCGCCCGCCACCTCACCGTTCCGCTCCGCCAGACGCACGCGCGCACAAAAAAGCGAAGCACCCTTGCGGATGCTTCGCCTCTCTTTGGAAACGTGGAGTTCGTTACTCGCCCAGAGCGAAACGCTTGTAGGCAACTACGGTAGCCTCCTTGTCGGCCTTGTGGATGAACTCGGCAATCGTCTCCTTCTCGCCTACGACCAGCTGGTTGAGCAGCGTGTTCTCCTCGAAGAACTTGCGCATCTTGCCCTCGGCAATCTTCTCGAGAATGGCCTCCGGCTTGTTGGCGTTCTTCGGGTCCTGCTTCATCGCCTCGACGGCAATCTTGCGCTCGTGCTCAACGACCTCGGCCGGGCAGTCGGCCTCCGAAATCGAAACGGGGGCCATGGCCGTAGCCTGCATGGCAACGGTGTGTGCCACCTCGGCGGGTACCTCCTTGTTGAAGCCGAGAATCACACCGAGCTTCTTGTTGAAGTGCACGTAGGTCGCGCAGTAGGGAGCCTCGATGCGGCCGTAGTAGGCCAGCTCAATCTTCTCGCCCGTCTGACCCGACTTCTCGGTCACCATCTCCTCGACGGTGTGACCCTCATCGTTCTTCGCGGCAAGCAGCGCGTCGCGGTCGGCTGCGTCGTTCTTCACGGCTACCTCCAGCATGGCCTGTGCCGAAGCGGAATACTCGGCGTTCTGGGCCACGAAGTCGGTCTCGCAGGCCAGGCAGAGCATGTATGCCTTCTGGCCGACGATTTTCGTTACAACGACACCCTCCGTAGCGGTACGGTCGGCACGCTTGGCAACCACCAGCTTACCCTTCTCGCGGATAATGTCCTGAGCACGCGCATAGTCGCCTTCCGCCTCCTGAAGGGCCTTCTTGCAGTCCATCATGCCGGCGCCGGTCATCTTGCGGAGCTTCATCACATCAGCAGCTTTGATTTCCATAGTCTTTGTATCTTTAATCGTTCGTAAATTCAATAATTCCCGAGCCTACTCGGCCTTGGCCTCCTCGGCGGCGAGCTCAGCGGGCTCCTCGAACGGGGTCTCCACCGAAGCTACGACGTCGGCTACGGCAGCCTCCTCGGCGTCGTACGACTCCTTGACGGCCTTCTTGATGCGGGGCTTGCCCTCCTTCTTGGGAGCAGCCTCACCGTTGGCGGCAGCCTCCTGAGCCTCCTTCTCCTTTTCGAGACGGCGCTCCTCGGTGCCCTCGGCGATGGCGGCGCACATGGCGTCTACCACTACGGCAATCGACTTGGCAGCATCGTCATTTGCAGGGATAACGTAATCAATGTCGGTCGGATCACAACAAGTATCTACCATTGCAAATACGGGGATGCTCAGTCGCTTGGCCTCCTTCACGGCGTTGGCCTCCTTCTGTACGTCTACGACGAACAGGGCGGCCGGCAGACGCGTCAGGTCGGCAATCGAGCCCAGGTTCTTCTCCAGCTTGGCGCGCTGACGGGCAATCTGGAGCTTCTCGCGCTTCGAGAAATTATCGAACGTGCCGTCGTTGGTCATCTTGTCGATGGTGGCCATCTTCTTGACGGCTTTACGGATGGTGGGGAAGTTGGTCAGCATACCGCCTGCCCAGCGCTCCGTAACGTAGGGCATTCCGACGGCTGCAACCTTTTCGGCAACAATCTCCTTGGCCTGCTTCTTCGTGGCTACGAACAGCACGCGACGTCCGCTCTTGGCAATCTGCTTGAGGGCTGCTGCTGCCTCATCGATTTTCAGCACGGTCTTGTGCAGGTCGATGATGTGGATGCCGTTCTTCTCCATGAAGATGTAGGGAGCCATTTTGGGGTTCCATTTGCGCTTCAGGTGACCGAAGTGCGCACCGGCTTCCAATAAGGTATTGAAATCTGTACGTGACATTTTTGTTTCTCTTTGTTTGTTTTAATTCTCTGTTCTTCAACTCTCCGGGTAGCGGCCCATGTCCGGTCCCGAGGAGTTTTCCGCGACGCGGCAAACGAAGGGTAATACCCCGTTGCACTGTCGGCCGACAGGACAACATATAATATATAACAGGTAGTCGCTCCGTTTTGGCAACCGTCGTCGTGCTTGCCGAAAATCCGGTCGTGCGTATTAACGCTTGCTGAACTGGAACTTGCGACGTGCTCCGGGCTGACCGGGCTTCTTACGCTCAACCTCGCGGGGATCGCGGGTCAGGAATCCGGCCTTCTTCAGCACCGGACGCATCTCGGCGTCAATCTCGCACAATGCGCGAGCGATACCCAGACGAGCGGCTTCGGCCTGTCCCTTGATGCCACCGCCATCGAGGTTGATAGCGATGTCGTAGCTCTCGGCAGTGTTGGTAGCCAGCAGCGGCTGCTTTACCTGGAACTGGAGAATCTCGAGCGGGAAATAGGCGGCAAGCTCCTTGTGGTTGATTGTAATCTGACCCTTGCCCGGCTTCACGAATACGCGAGCCACAGCGGCCTTACGACGACCTACGGTGTTTACAACTTCCATAACTCCTCTTACTTAATCTCGTTCAACTTAATCTGCTTGGGGTTCTGCGCGGCGTGCGGATGCTCGGCGCCGGCATACACCTTGAGGTTCTTGAGCTGTGCGGCACCCAGACGCGTGCGGGGCATCATGCCCTTGACAGCCTTCTCAATCAAGAACGTCGGTTTCTTGGCCAGGTACTCGGCAGGCGTTGCATAGCGCTGGCCGCCGGGATAACCCGTGTGACGCGTGTAGACCTTGTCGGTCATCTTGTTGCCCGTGAGCTTCACCTTCTCCGCGTTGATGACGATGACGTAGTCACCGCAGTCGGCGTGGGGGGTAAAGCTGGGCTTGTTCTTGCCGCGGAGAATCTTTGCAATCTGCGAGGCAAGACGTCCCAATACCTCGTTCGTAGCGTCGATGACAATCCACTCCTTGGTTACCGTCGATGCATTGGCCGAGATAGTCTTGTAGCTTAATGAATCCACTTTGTTTACGTTTAGTTTAACTTGTTTGTAATCCGTTTCCCGTATATTACGGGTGCGCAAAGGTACGAAATATTTTTCACTCCGCAATTTTCCGGCAAATAATTTTTCGTTTTGGTTCTGCAAAATGTCCGCTTTTTCAACCATTTCGGCACTCCGACGCCGTCGTCCGGAGGGCCTGCCGGAAGGAAACGCAGCCGCAGGGGGTGGCTTGCAGGGAGCGGCTCGCAGGGGGGGGCTTGCCGGGGGCGCCTTGCAGGGAGCGCCTTGCAGGGAGCGCCTTGCTGGGGGGGGTGCCTCGCAGGGGGGCGCCTCGCAGGGGGCGCCTCGCAGGGGGCGCCTCGCAGGGGGCGTTGGCGGACCGCCACCCCGTCCGAGGAATGTTCCCGCTTCTGGCTCTCCGCTCCGACCCGCTCCGGCCCGCTCCGGCCCGACCAGTCCGGCCACCGGGCGACTTTCCGGCCTCTCCTCCCCTCAGGGCACCTCTCCGCTTCGGTCTGTTGCTCCGCCGCCGGAGCGTCCCCTCCCTCCGGCCCGCCTGCACTTCGGAGATGCCCCGCCGCCTCCGCACGCCCGCAACCACGCAACCACGCAGCCACGCAGCCACGCAGCCTCCGCAACCCCTCAGCCACGCAAAAAGGGCCCTCCCCGCGTGGGGAGAGCCCTTTTGCATCGGGATGGCGTCGTGCGCCTATCCGAGGAACGAGAGCAGGATACCGGCTGCAACGGCCGAACCGACGACGCCGGCCACGTTGGGACCCATGGCGTGCATCAGCAGGTAGTTGCTCGGGTCCTCCTTCTGCCCCTCAATCTGCGAGACGCGGGCAGCCATCGGAACCGCCGAAACACCGGCCGAACCAATCAGCGGGTTGATTTTGTTCTCCTCCTTGCTGAAGAGGTTCATGAACTTGGCCAGCAGAACGCCGCCCGCCGTACCGAAGCCGAAGGCTACGACACCCAGCACCAGGATACCCAGCGTACGGAAGTTCAGGAAGGCTTCGGCCGTAGCCGTGGCGCCTACCGTCAGGCCGAGGAAAATCACGACGATGTTCATCAGCTCGTTCTGAACGGTCTTGCTCAGACGGTCCACCACGCCGCACTCCTTCATCAGGTTACCGAGCATGAGCGAGCCAATCAGCGGCGCAGCGCTGGGCAGCAGCAGGGCAATGATGACCGTGATGATGAGCGGGAAGAGAATCTTCTCGGTCTTCGACACGGGGCGCAGCTGGCGCATCTTGATGGCACGGTCCTTCTTCGTGGTGAGCGCCCGCATGATGGGGGGCTGAATCACCGGCACGAGGGCCATGTAGGAGTAGGCCGCAACGGCAATCGGGCCCAGCAGCTCGGGGGCGAGCATCGAGGTGAGGTAGATGGCCGTAGGACCGTCCGCACCGCCGATGATGCCAATCGAAGCGGCCTCGTTTGGGGCGAAGCCCAGCGCATAGGCGCCGATGAAGGTGAGGAAGATGCCAATCTGAGCGGCCGCACCCAGCATGAAGCTCTTGGGATTGGCAATCAGCGGACCGAAGTCGGTCATGGCACCCACGCCCACGAAGATGAGGCAGGGATAGATACCGAGCTTGACGCCCAGGTAGAGGTAGTCGAGCAGTCCGGCCTCCGCCACGAAGTTCTCCCAGTGTACATGACCGCCCGCAAAGAGCGACGTGTGGTACATGTTGGCATCGGGAAGGTTCGTCAGCAGCATGCCGAAGGCGATGGTCAGCAGCAGCAGCGGCTCGAATTTGTGTTTGATGGCCAGGTAGAGCAGGAAGAAGGCCACGCAAATCATCGCCACATTGCCCCAACCCATCGTATCGAACAGCGCTGCGATACCGGTCGAGCCGGCAAAGTCACGCAGACTGTCCCAGACGAAACTGGAGTTCGAGGTCAGGAAATTCCACATAGCGCCTATTCGATTACAATCAGGTTATCGCCCTCCATTACCGTAGCGCCCTGCTGTACGGAGATTTCCTTCACAACACCGCCGCGGTCGGCGTCGATGTTGTTCTCCATCTTCATGGCCTCGAGTACAAGCAGCGTCTGACCCGTGGTGACGCGGTCGCCCACCTTGACCTTGATGGCGAGCACCGTACCGGGCAGCGGGCTCTTCACAGCGTAGCCCGTGCTGGGTGCCGATGCGCTCAGACGGGGCGAGGGAGCAGCCGTTGCGGGCGTAATCATCGCGCTGTTGGCCGACTTGGGAGCCGGAGCCACCTGCGGCTTGGTCGTCTTGGAGGCCTTGGCGCCCTCGATTTCGACCTCATACTCCACGCCGTTGACTACAACATGGGCCAACGTCGAGGACTCGTTGACGTCGTCAATCTGCACGGCGTAGTTATGTCCGTTGATTTTCAAAGAGTAATCTTTCATTGCTTTCTAAAAGTTATTTTCTGTCTGGCATCTGGGTTAATCCGTGAATTTTCGAGTTCCAGGGCGAGTAGGCCCGCTTGATACTCATAATCGTCAGCACCTCCGACTCCTTGTCGTGCAGGGCGCCGCGATAGATTCGGAGAGCCGTTGCGATGGCTGCAATCACCTCCTCCTCGACCTCCACCTCGGCGGCGGGCTGCTTGGCCCGCTTGGCGGTGAAGATGTTACCGAAGATTTTCATGATTCCTACCAGCAGCAGCAGCATGACCACCACCAGGCAGAATCCGATGAGCGAGACCCAAAGAATCTCCGACCAGCTCCATTCAATTGCTAATACGTTCATGACAGGCACGGATTACATTACAGAGGAATGTTCGAATGTTTCTTGGGCGGGTTCTGCAGACGCTTCGTAGCGAGCGACTGCAGCGCACGGATGATGCGGAAACGCGTGTTGCGCGGCTCGATGACGTCGTCGATGTAGCCGTAGCGGGCAGCGTTGTAGGGGTTCGAGAACTTGTCGTTGTACTCCTTCTCCTTCTCGGCGATGAAGGCTGCCTTCTCCTCGGGCTTGTCGGCAAGCTCCTTGAGCTCCTTGCCGTAGAGCACCTCGACGGCACCGCTGGCACCCATCACGGCGATTTCGGCCGTCGGCCATGCGTAGTTGACGTCACCGCGGATGTGCTTCGACGACATGACGATGTAGGCGCCTCCGTAGGCCTTGCGCAGCGTGACGGTAATCTTGGGAACCGTAGCCTCGCAGTAGGCGAAGAGCAGCTTTGCACCGTGGGTAATCACACCGCCGTACTCCTGGGTCGTACCCGGCAGGAAGCCCGGAACGTCGACCAGCGTCACCAGCGGAATGTTGAAGGCGTCGCAGAAGCGTACGAAACGGGCGGCCTTGCGGCTGGCGTTGATGTCGAGCACGCCGGCCATGAACTTCGGCTGGTTGGCGATGATGCCGACCGACTGGCCGTTGAAGCGGGCGAAGCAGGTGATGATGTTCTTGGCATAACCGGCTGCCGACTCCAGGTACTCGCCGTTGTCGACGATGGCGCGGATGACCTCCGACATGTCGTAGGGCTTGTTGGCGTTGTCGGGGATAATCTCGTTGAGCGAATCCTCCAGACGCGTAATCTTGTCGGTGCAGACCGTCAGCGGGGCATCCTCCATGTTGTTCTGCGGCATGTAGGAGAGCAGCTTGCGAATCAGGCCGATGCCCTCCTCCTCGGTATCCACGGCGAACTGAGCCACGCCGGACTTGGTGGTGTGCATGAGCGCACCGCCCAGCTGCTCCTGCGTCACGTCCTCGCCCGTCACCGTCTTGACGACCTTCGGGCCCGTGAGGAACATGTTCGAGGTCTCCTTCTTCATGATGATGAAGTCGGTCAGCGCGGGCGAATATACGGCACCGCCGGCGCAGGGGCCGAAGATGGCCGAAATCTGGGGAATGACGCCCGAAGCCATCACGTTGCGCTGGAAGATGTTGGCATAGCCGGCCAGTGCGTTGACACCCTCCTGGATGCGTGCGCCGCCCGAGTCGTTGATGCCGATGCAGGGTGCGCCGTTGCGCATGGCCATGTCCATCACCTTGCAGATTTTGTCCGACATCGAGAGCGAGAGCGAACCCGCCGTCACGGTGAAGTCCTGTGCGAAGACATAGACCAGACGGCCGTCGATGGTACCGTAACCCGTTACCACGCCGTCGCCGAACGTGTGGCTCTTGTCCATGCCGAAGTCGTAGCAGCGATGCGTCACGAACATGTCGAACTCTTCGAAGCTGCCCTCGTCGAGCAGCATCTGAATACGCTCGCGCGCCGTATACTTGCCCTTGGCATGCTGCGCATCGATACGCTTCTGACCACCTCCCATACGCGCCTTCTCGCGGTTCTCGATGAGCTGGTTGATTTTGTTCTGAATTTCACTCATAAAGATATGATGCTTGATTTGTTGTTTTCAACTTTCCTGCGACCTTCCGGCGACCCTGCCTCCGTTCCCGGGAAAACCCCGCCGAAGCGGGGTGCGGCAACGCACGGGCGCTGTCCGGAGGGGCGACACGAGCCGCAAACGTCGGGTCGTCTGTCGTTATTTGTTCTTATTCTCGCACAGCTCGGTGAGGATGCCCTGCGTCGACTTCGGGTGCAGGAAGGCGATGGTCATGCCCTCGGCGCCCTTGCGCGGAGTCTTGTCAATCAGACGGATGCCGTGAGCCTCGGCGTCGGCGAGCTGCTCCTCGATGTTCTCGCAGGCAAGCGCCATGTGGTGGATGCCGATGCCGCGGTTCTCGATGAACTTGGCGATGGTCGACTCCTCCGAAGTGGGCTCCAGCAGCTCAATCTTCGTCTGGCCGAGCATGAAGAATGCCGTACGAACCTTCTGGTCGGGCACCTCCTCGATGGCATAGCACTTCAGACCGATTACGTTCTCCCAGTAGGGAATTGCTTCATCCAGGCTCTTCACTGCGATGCCGAGATGCTCGATGTGAGATACTTTCATAGCTAAATAAATTTAAGTAGGTTATTTCGTTGCAAATCTGTTCCGACTAAGTGTTATTTTGCGAACACAAAGATACATCTTTAATTATAAAGTAAAAATAAAAAAACAACTTTTTCGCTTTTCCCGAGCGGCGAAACCGCGGATTTGCAAACGGCGTCGGTTCCGGCGCGGCGGGACGCTGCAGAAAAGGACAAAAAGAGTCCGAAAACGGAGCATCGGGCCCCTTCCGGAGGGCGCTGCGCGCGAAGATGGGAGGCCTTGCGTCCGGGGGATGCGACCGGCCCCGTTCGGAAACGGCAGCGGCTCCATGCCTGCCCCGCCGGAACAGAGGGTCCACGCCGACCCTCGTCGCTCCCAACGGTCCGCACCGACCCGATGCCGGGCCCGCCGGAAGAGAGGCTCCACGCCGGAACAGGGGCTCCGTCCGGGGGATGCGACCGGCCCCGTTCGGAAACGACAGCGGCTCCATGCCGGCCTCGCCGGAACAGAGAGTCCACGCCGGCCCTCGCCGCGCCCAACGGTCCGCACCGGCCCGCACCGGCCCGACACCCGCCCTGCTGCCCGACGACCCGGCACCTCCGGTCCGCGGCACAACGCCCGACGCCCGACATTCCAACACCCTGCCTGCTCCAACTACACACCGGCCCGAGCCCTCGGTCCGCCACCCGACAGCCGCCCCCCCGGAGATGCCGCACATCCGCTTCCGCGGCCGGCGCCCGACACTCCACCGCAGCCCGTTCCCGGAAAACTCGCTGCGCCCCACCATCGGGAGGCCATCCGCGCAGGCCGCACCGGCACCCATCCTTCCACCTGCCCCGCACCGGCCCGAACATATCCCCCTCCTCCCGGGATGCGCCGCGGCCCGATTTTCGCAAGATATTCGCCGAATGTGCTTCCATCTGACAAATAATTCGTATCTTCGCTTGCGGATAAACCCGCAGGCCATGAAAAAATTCCTACTCCTCTGTCTGCTGCTTCCGCTGGCATGGTGCAACGCGGCGCACGCGCAGCGCATCCTCATCGGTAAGCGCGCCCCCGAGCTCCGAATCGCCACATGGCTCGCCGACAGCAAGCCTGCGTCGGCTCCGCTCACCTATATCGAATTCTACCACTCGTCGAACCCCTCGGGGCTCGCCTCGCTCGACCGGCTGCGCGAGCTTGTCCGCCATGCCGACAGGCGGCTGCGGGTCATCATCGTCACCCGCGAAGCGCCCGAAGCGGTCGCGGAGCGGCTGGCACCCTACGTCTCGGAGTTCACCGGCGTGGGTTTCGACCCCTCGGGGCAGAACTACTCGGCCTTCGAGGTCGACTATGTCCCCTTCGGGGTGCTCACCAACGCGCGCAACCGCGTGCTGTGGCTGAGCAACACGCTGCAGCTGACGCCGGAAGACATCGACCGGAACCTCTGACGGAACGCAATCTCACATACCTATTAATAAAACACAACCGCATGTCATTCACCAAAATAAACCACTACGAGAAGGAGTACTGCGACGCTCATCACGACAGCGCGCTCAACGTAGCCGAAGGTGTTGAAGACCAGCCCATCATAAATCCCTACTTCACACGGCGCAAGAAGCGCGTGCTGACCACCGACGAATACGTCGAGGGCATCCTGCGCGGCGACATCACGATTCTCTCGCGGGCCATCACGCTCGTCGAGTCGAGCAACCCGAAACACTACGCCCAGGCGCAGGAAATCATCGAACGCTGCCTGCCCCACGCCGGCAAGTCGGTGCGCATCGGCATCACGGGCGTCCCGGGCGCCGGCAAGTCGACCTTCATCGAGGCCATCGGCAACATGGTCACCTCGCTGCGCCACAAGCTGGCGGTGCTGGCCATCGACCCCTCGTCGGAGCGGAGCGGCGGCTCGATTCTGGGCGACAAGACCCGCATGGAGAGCATCTGCCACAACCCCGACGTCTTCATCCGCCCCTCGCCCTCGGCCGGTTCGCTGGGCGGCGTGGCACGCAAGACGCGCGAGACCATCGTACTGTGCGAGGCGGCGGGCTTCGACGTGATTTTCATCGAGACGGTGGGCGTCGGGCAGTCCGAAACGGCCGTCCACTCGATGGTCGACATGTTCATGCTGCTGCAGATTTCAGGCGCCGGCGACGAGCTGCAGGGCATCAAGCGCGGCATCATGGAGATGGCCGACATGATGGTCATCACCAAGGCCGACGGCGAGAACGTCCACAAGGCCGAGCTGGCCAAGACCCAGTTCCAGAGCGCGCTGCGCCTCTTCCCCGTACCCGAGTCGCAGTGGCGGCCCCAGGTCTACACCTGCTCGTCGGTCGACGGCACGGGGCTCGAGGAGGTGTGGAAGGGGGTCGAGGAGTTCCTCGACCACACCGAGCGCAACGGCTACTTCCAGCACAACCGCAACCGGCAGAACAAGTACTGGATGTACGAATCCATCAACGAGGCGCTGCGCAACTCCTTCTACCAGGACCCGGCCATCGAGAGCCGCATCGGCGACTACGAGCAGCGGGTGCTCGACGCGCGCATCTCGTCGTTCGTGGCGGCCAAGGAGCTGCTGGACCTCTACTTTGCCGACAAGGCGGCCGAGGGCGGGAAATAGGCGGCACGCCTCCCGGCGGGGCGGTGTCAGCGAAACGAAAAGAGCGGGAAGGCGACGGCCTTCCCGCTCTTTTCTCTGTCAGCGGATGGGAGCTGCGGCCTCCCCTACGGCTTCTGGGAGCCGGAGGCGCGGAGCGTCGGGAGCTTCAGCCCGAAGTAGACGGCCACGATGCGGGCCGCGATGACCGCCACGGCGGTGATGACCTGCAGCGCGGCGCCGCCGATGCCGAGGTGGCCGCAGAGCCAGAAGACCACGCCGCCGAAGACGCAGGCCAGCGCATAGATTTCCTTGCGGAAAATCAGCGGCACCTCGTTAATCAGGATGTCGCGCAGCACGCCGCCCGCGGCGCCGGTGATGGTGCCCATGATGACGGCCACCCAGAGCGGGAAGCCGGCCGCGAGGGTCTTCTCGATGCCGACGACCGTGAAGAGCCCCAGGCCGATGGCGTCGAAGACGAAGAAGGTGTTGTTGAGCCGGATGAGGTAGCGCCCCAGCGCGATGACGATGCCCAGGGCGATGGCCGTGACGACCAGATAGACGCTGTCAAGCATCCAGAAGGGGGTTGTCGAGAGCATCACGTCGCGCAGCGTTCCGCCGCCGATGGCCGTGGTGAAGCCCACGACGTAGGCGCCGAACCAGTCGAACTTCTTGGCCGAAGCGAGCCGGATGCCGCTGATGGCGAAGGCCAGCGTGCCGAGCATCTCGATGACGAAAGAGACGGTCATGGTGTGTGCAGATTTAGAGGCGGACGGAGAGGCCCCGCCCGTTCCGGCCGCAAAGATAGCGAAGGTGAGGGCAAAAGCCATGCCCGCCGCGCGATTTTTGCCGGGGAGCGTCCCGAGGGGTCCGCGCCATGGGCTACGGCCGTGCGCTCCCTGACGGGCTGCCGCAGAAGGGGTTGGGGCCGGCGGTTGCCTCCGGGCACGCACTCTGGCCGGACCGCAGACGGGCACACCCCCACAGGTCCCAGACTGACTACGATTACTCTTCCACCCTCGGACCGCAGCGCCACCGGGTAAACCCCTCCGGGCCGCCTTCGCCGGGCTGCCTTTGCCGAGCCGCCTTCGCGGGGCCGCGGGCGAAGAGATAATGCCGGGCCGACGTCCCGGACTGCATTTCCCCGCCGGGTCGCCCCTTCGAGCTACCCTGCCGGGCCACAGACGGACACGTAATTACTCCCCCGCCTGCCGAACCGCAGCGCCACCGGGTAAGCCCCGACGGTCTGCCACGGAAGGGGTTGGGGCCGGCGGTTGCCTCCGGGCATGCACTCCGGCCGGGCCGCGGGCGGACGATTTTTTGCGGGCTCTGCCGCCTTCCGGACCACTGACGAGGCGCACAACGACTCCCCCACCCGCCGGGCCGCAGCGTCACCGGGTAAGCTCCGACGGGCTGCCTTTTCCGGGCCGCGGGCGGACGCGCTATTGCTCCCCTCTTCCGAGCCGCGGGCGAATGGTTTCAGCGGGCTCCCCCGCCTGCCGGGCCATCCCATCGGGCTGCGTCCGGGCATACACTCCGGCTGGACGGACCGCCGACGGACGCGCAATTATGCCCCCCCGCCGGGCCGCCGCAGAGGGACGCGCAACTACTTCCCTGCCTGCCGGGCATGCTCCGCCTCGCGTAGCTCGCGGACCAGACGTGGCATGCCGACGGCCGAACGCTCGCGGATGTGGGTCAGCGGATTGCGAATCCACGCCGTGTCGGGATTGCCCGGGTCGACCAGATAGACCGGAACCTCGGGCCGCACGTAGCGCACGAGCGAGGCGGCGGGATAGACCGCAAGCGAGGTGCCGGCGACAATCAGCACGTCGGCCCCGCGCACCAGCTCGACGGCCCGTTCGAACATCGGGACCGGCTCGCCGAAGAAGACGATGTGGGGACGCAGCAGCGCACCGTCCGGCGCCTTGGCGTCGAGCGGCTGCTCCCACCCTTCAATCGGCACGATGAGGTCGGGGTTGCGCTCCGAGCGGAGCTTCATCAGCTCGCCGTGGAGGTGGGTCACATGGGTCGAACCGGCCCGTTCGTGGAAGTTGTCGACGTTCTGCGTCACCACCTCGACCGCAAAGTCGCGCTCCAGCTCGGCAATGGCGTAGTGGCCGGCATTGGGCTGCTTTTCGAGCAGCTCGCGGCGGCGCATGTTGTAGAAGCCGATGACCTTGGCCCGGTCGCGCGCCAGCGCTTCGGGGGTGCAGACCTCCTCGATGCGGTAGTTGGCCCACAGGCCGTCGGAGTCGCGGAAGGTGGCCAGCCCGCTGTCGGCGCTCACGCCGGCTCCCGTAAAGACGACAATCTTTTTCATAGGACAGGATGCATTAGTGACCCTCAAAGATACGCTTTCGTGCGGGCAAAGACAAGTTTCGGCGCCGTTTTTCCGCGGCGGACATCCGATTTGCGGGAAGGCACGGACACGGGCACGGACACGGGCACGCTCCAACGGCACGCATGCGGCAGAGGAGGTCGCCCACGCCCCCCGGCCCATCCCCGTTCGGTCTCTCCATCCTCCGTCCAACGTGACCTCCACCGCCCGACACCTCCGCCGCCCAACGCGACCGTCCGACACAACCTCCGCCGTCCTGCGCGACCACCCGAGACAGCCAACCCGGCCCCTCCATCCGACACGCCTCCGCCTCCCGGCACGGCCGCACGGAACAGCAGGCCCGGCACGACCTCCGCCGCCCCCGACTCAACCGACCTGTTCCTCCGCGTCCGGCCTCTCCATCCACCGCCCGGCACGACCGCCCAAAACCTCCGCCCCGCCCCTCCGCGGCACGACCGGCACGACCGGCACGACCGGTACGACCTCCGCTGCCCGCTCTTCCGGGCCGCCGCACCGTAAGCACGGAACAGAACGCAAGGGTTGCAGCAGAGTGGTCGAAAGCACTCGAAACCAGAATGTCTGCACTTCGAAACCCCCAAAACGGGCAGACCCCGACGATAAAAAATATTATTAATAACACGCATTTTCATATTAAAATATTTGCAAACGTCGGCGTATTTATTTTTTCGTCATCAAAACCCGAGAGACTGAAGAGAGAGCAAGAGAGCCGAGAAAGAGCCGGCCGAGAGCCGAAGAGAGAACCGAGAGAGAGCAAGCAAGACCCACAAGACCCACAAGACCCGCAAGACCCAAAAGAACGACGAACCGAAGAAATCAATGCCCGCCAGGGTTCGGTCCGACGTTTTTTTCACCCCATCAAAACCCCTTAAAAATCTTATTCCATGAAACAACTTCTGCTGCTGATGTGTTCGGTTGCGCTGATGTTTGCAACCGGATGCAAGAACGATGAAACCAACCCCACACCACCCCCTGCAACGACCGGCAGCGACCTGAGCGCTGCGGGATGCGCCAACAGCTATCTGGTGCACGGCGCCGGCGCATATTCGTTCGACGCCACCGTAATGGGCAACGGCGTATCGACCGAACCGTTCGCCGCCACGAAGCTCTCCCCCTCGTCGGCCGCACTGCTGTGGCAGGATGCCCCCGCGCTGCTCTCCGACGTCCGCCTCGAGGAGGGCCGCGTCCACTTCACGGCCGGTGAAGGGCAGGGCAACGCCCTCATCGCCGTCCGCGACGCCGACGGCAGGATACTCTGGAGCTAGCACATCTGGGCGACGGACTACGACCCCTCGTCGCAGGCTCCGAAGCTCAACGGACTGAGCTGGATGACGCGCAACCTGGGCGCCCTGAGCGACGACTACGACGAGACGGGCTCGGCCAAGGGCTTCGTCTACCAGTGGGGACGCAAGGACCCCTTCCCGTCGGGCGCCGGTTGGAACGACCTGAACGACATCACGGTCTATGACGCCTCGGGAACGGCAGCCACCGACCTCTTCGCCAACGAGCAGGTGACCGCCTCGAACAACCTGCAGAACGCCGTCGAGCACCCCACCACCTTCTACTACGGCACCCGCATCGGCGACGACTACTACGACTGGCTGACGGCCGACGGTACGGCCAAGAACAACCGTCTGTGGGAGACGGCGGCCGACGGCGGCAAGACGCTCTTCGACCCCTGCCCTCCGGGATGGCGCGTGCCGCGCAACGGCAGCTGGAAGGGGGTCAACGAGGCCAACTTCATCTACGACGAGGCCGCCTTCGGACGCCGCCACGCACTGCTGGGCTACTACCCCGCCGCCGGCAACCGCGGCGCCGCATCGGGCACCTGGAGCTTCGTGGGCGGACAGGCCTCCTACTGGACCTCGACCGCCACGCAGGAGCAGTACTCCTACATCCTCAACTTCCTGGCCGCCTACCTCAATCCGCAGAGCAGCTCGAACCGTGCGGCCGGATGTTCGGTGCGCTGCGTGAGCGAGACGCAGGGCGAGCCCGACCCCGAACCCTCGACGGGTGACACCTTCACGCTGACGACCGTCACCGACGCCACCTATCAGGACGGCACGGGCAGCGACGGCTCGGCCAACTACTACATCGGACTGAGCAACGTTCCCTTCGAAATCGACGACCAGGGCGAACAGGTTCCCACCGAACCGGGCATCATCCTCTACCTCGACCTCTACGGCCAGGCCAGCCAGGACGCCTCGGCAGCCCGGCTGCCCGAGGGCACCTATACGCTCAAGAGCGGCGCAACCACCGGCACGGCCAACCCCGACTACACGTGGGCCCGCGAAAAGAAGCAGGACGGCACCATCGCCTACCGCAAGCCCGTCGAGGGCGAAATCACGGTTCTCCACACGCAGAAGAGATACCTCATCGAGGGCACCTTCGTGGTGGGCACCGAGGAGGAGAACTTCGCATTCACCTACGAGGGTGAGCTCGCCTTCGTCGACCGCACCGACCCGTCGGGCGGCGCACCGGTCATCCGCGAACCGGTCAATGTCACCTTCACCTCGGCTTCGGCCACCTGGGAGTACACCGGCGACGAGAGCGACCGCTACACCATCAGGCTCCAGGAGGGCACCGTCGAGGGCGGTTACCTGGCACACGGCCACCAGCTGACCATCGACCTGCTCTCGAAGCCCCTTTCGAGCAAGGAGGAGATGGTGCTGGCCGAGGGCGTCTACTCGCCGAGCAACGACTACGTCTCGCCGATGACCTTCACCCAGGGCTCGACCTTCAACCTGATGGGCTACATCTACTACTACGGCACCTACCTCCAGCAGGTCGAGTCGCTCGAAGAGACGCCGCTGATTGGCTTCGCTCAGGAGGGCACCATCGAGGTGAAGCGCTCGGGCAGCCAGTATGAGTTCATCGTCGACGTCACCACGCCCGAGGGTGTCTCCATCAAGGGCACCTATCCGATGGGCGATGTCAACTTCATCGACAACGCACCCGAGAAGCCTGCGGGCGACTGGCTGAGCATCCTGCACGAGGACAAGACCGTGCTCTTCAATCCGGATGATGCTTCGGAGTGCCGCGTGTGGACCTACACGAGCTACTTCGAGGGAGCCACCGAGTTCGAGATTCTGGTAGACAACAACACCACCGACGAGGCCTTCCAGCTCGACGTGCTGGCCGCCGAGGGTGCCACCTCGATTGCCGGCACCTACACCACGCCGAAGGACCCCGACAATCCACAGGCCGGCGAGTTCATCCCCGGATACCAGAAGTTTGCCGTCAAGCGCGGTACGTGGCCCTACCTCTACTACGACTTCAGCGCCAGCCAGTACATCGGCGCACCCGCAACGGAGGGCACCATCGAAATCACCGAGCTGGAGGATGGCAAGGTCGAAATCCAGTACGAGATGAAGGACGACGCCGACCCGAAGAACACGATTCGCTCGGTATGGAGCGGCACGATTCGCAAGGTCAACTGAGCCGCACCGTCCAACCCACACAACAAAGGAGGGCGTTCCGCACGGAACGCCCTCCTTTTGTGTTTGTCAGCCTTTCGGCTGTATTTTCCAGCCCTCTTGCCGGGTTTCTCAGCCCACGGCCGTGGTTGTCAGCCTCTCGGCCGTATTTCCCAGCCCTCTCGGCCGTTTTTCCAGCCCTCTTGCCGGGTTTGTCAGCCCTCGGCAGCGGCTCTCAGCCCTCGGCAGCGGTTCTCAGCCCTTGGCCGGGTTTGTCGGCTTCTATGGCTCTTGTCGGCCTCTGCGGCGCGTCACTTCAACCGCTCGTGCAGCCACATGGGCAGCAGCACGGCCCCAGCCGCCAGCAGCCGCAGCAGGAGGGAGAAGCCTCCCTGCACGGGCGAGAGTTCACCCGCGGCCCACGCCAGCACCGGACGCAGGCAGACCAGCGCCACAAGGAGCAGCACACAGAACATCAAGGCGCGCCGCGATGCACCGCGCGGAGCCTCCTCGCGGTCGGATTCAACCTCGGGGGCCGTTGCGCCCCAGATGCCGATGGCCCAGCAAAGGGCGAGCGTCAGCGCATAGAAGGCCCCCTTGAGGACGGCATCGCCGGCCGGAAGCCCCTCGACATAGCGCCGATAGAGCCACAAGCAGCCGAAGCCCACCCCCGCAACGGCCGGCAGGGCCAACCACAGGCGGCTGCGCACGAAGGCCCGTATGCGCTCCGGCGCAAAAGCGCCATATGATTCACGACTCTTCATCTATTGCTTCTTTGGGTCTCGTTTTTTGCCTCGCTTTTTGCCTTGTCCGCAGCCGGACAGGTTCCCTCCGGCACGGCGTTTTCCGTGCCTGTCCCGGCCGGCGCGGGTTTCTCCAATGCGGCCTCAACCGACGCAATCCCCTCCGGCGCGGCACTGTTTGCTCCGGCTCCTTCCGCTCCGGCACGGGCCGACACCGACCCGTCCGAAGCGGCCCCCTCCGGCGCAGCTCCCTCCGGCGCGGCCTCAACCGGCGCAACTTCCTCCGGCGCAACGCCGCGGCCGCTCCGCGCACGCCGCCGCCCGGGCAGCCGCCCGCTGCGGCGCAGGGCGTCGGCAAGAATCCACTGCAGCTGGCCGTTGATGCTGCGGAACTCGTCGTCGGCCCACGCTTCGAGCGCCTCCATCGTCGCGGCATCGACACGCAGCACGAAACTTCTGGTATCCTGACTCTTGAACATCGTTACCTTACTCAATGATGCAGCGTCCCGGCATTGACCACGGGCTGAGCCGCCTCATCGGCGCAGAGCACCACGAGCAGGTTCGAGACCATGGCGGCCTTGCGCTCCTCGTCCAGCTCGACCACCTCCTCTTCGGAAAGGCGCTCGAGGGCCATGCGCACCATCGTGACGGCCCCCTCGACAATCTTCTCGCGGGCCGAGATGATGGCGTCGGCCTGCTGGCGGCGCAACATGACGGCGGCAATCTCGGGGGCGTAGGCCAGGTAGTTGATGCGCGCCTCGACCACCTCGATGCCGGCCATCGCCAGGCGGTCGTTCAACGTCCGCTCGAGCTGCGCGTTAATCTCCTCGCTGTTGGAGCGGAGCGTGAGCTCACCCGCCTCAACGCCCGTATTGTCATAGGCATAGAGCCCGGCCACCTGGCGCAGCGCCGCATCGCTCTGCACCCCGACGAAGCGGTCCAGCACCGTCATCCGCGCCGCTGCAGAGACGTTGTCGCCGGGCGTTGCGGGGGCCGCGTCAATCTCGAAGACCGAGCGGTAGACCTCATCGCGTTTGATGCGCCAGACGAGCACGAGACCTATCATGACGGGGTTGCCGCACTTGTCGTTGACCTTGATGGGCTCGGCATTGAGGTTGCGGAGCCGCAGCGAAATCTGCTTGGCCGAGAGGAAGGGGTTGACCCACCAGTAGCCTGTCTCGTAGAAGGTTCCGCGGTATTGGCCGAAGAAGAGCATCACCCGCGCCTCGTTGGGTTCGAGCAGCATGAAGCCGCCCGACGAAAGCGCCGCCGCGAGGCAGAGCACGATGCCCGCAGAGAGCAGGCCGCCGCCACCGCTCAGCTGCGCGTCGAGCCGGATGCCGCCCTCGATTACCAGCCAGATGCCGACGCCGAGCAGCGCCAGCGTCACAAGCAGCATGGGAAGACCGCGCGTCTTCCAACCGGAATAGACAAAGTTGTCGTTTTTCATGATGATATTATTTTGATATCACAAATCTAAACAATTTTTCCGGTTTTTCAACCCTCGGACCGAAAAAAAGCGACGAAGCGGCGCCCCGCCAAAAGAGGGGACGGGGACAGGAACGGGACGGGAACGGGACGGAGCGGAGAGGGGACGGAGCGGAGAGGGGACGGAGCGGAGAGGGGACAGAGCGGAGAGGGGACAGAGCGGAGAGAGGACAGAGCGGAGAGGGGAGAGAGCGGAGAGGGGACAGAGCGGAGAGGGGACAGAGCGGAGAGGGGACAGAGCGGAGAGGGGGCAGAGCGGAGAGGGGGCAGAGACGAGAGGGGGCAGAGACGAGAGGGGGCAGAGACGAGAGGG
>ERZ780167.802-NODE-802-length-30708-cov-6.471732_pt1 | contig 30708 bp, 26 predicted proteins | sample MGYA00510982_ERZ780167 | MGnify/ENA primary metagenome ERZ780167 (study PRJEB29588, sample SAMEA2146107) | human gut metagenome | biome: human gut; feature: human-associated habitat; material: faeces | place: Denmark | collected 2008/2010 ... | reverse complement strand
CATTGCGCAGCGCCGCGCGGCTTAAGCGTATCGCCGCCGGAACATCGGCAAGCGAGCTTTTCATAAGCACAACATCCGCCGCATCTATTGCAACATCCGCTCCGGCGCCTATTGCTATTCCCGTGTCCGCCCTCATGAGCGCCGGCGCATCGTTAATACCGTCGCCCACCATGGCCACCTTGCCCTGCTGCTTAAGCCGGCGTATTTCCGCCTCCTTGCCGTCGGGCAGCACCCCCGCAATAACCTCATCCACGCCTGCCAATCTGCCCACGGCCTGCGCAGTGCGCTCATTGTCCCCGGTGATCATCACTACGCGCATGCCCAATTCACGCAGCTGTCTCACCGCCTCGTGGCTGTCCGGCTTCACCGTGTCCGCCACTGCAACCGCCCCCGCGAGGGCATCGCCCTCCATAAACAGCAGCGGCGTTTTTCCCTGCTGCGACAGCTCCAGCATGCGCTGCTCAAATTCCGGCGCTATATCGGTCTTTTGCGATATAAAGGCAAGACTGCCGCCCGTAAGCGTTTTTTCCGCCTCTGCGCACACCCCGTTGCCCGGCAGCGCACTGAAGCTCTTAATCTCTCCCGGCTCTATTCCCTCCTGCTGCGCTTTTTCCATAATTGCGCGTGCAAGCGGGTGCTCGCTCCTGCTCTCCAGCGTGCAGGCCAGCTGCAGCAGCTCAGCCTCGGTTTTTCCCTCCGCAGGCACTATATCCGTAACCTTCGGCTGCCCCGCCGTTATTGTGCCCGTTTTGTCCAAGGCCACTATCTTCACCTTGCCCGTTTCCTCAAGGGAGGCCGCGGTCTTAAACAGTATGCCGTTGCGCGCTCCTACTCCGCTGCCCACCATTATCGCTACCGGCGTAGCCAGTCCCAGTGCGCACGGACAGCTTATAACCAGCACCGAAATGCTTCTTGCAAGGGCATAGCCGAAATCCCTTCCGAGCAGCAGCCACACTATCAGCGTCACCAACGCTATTGCCATAACCACCGGCACAAACACGCCCGATACCCTGTCTGCTACCTTTGCAATGGGGGCCTTTGTTGCCGCCGCATCCGAAACCATTTTGATTATCTGAGAAAGCGTCGTATCCTGCCCCACCCGTGTGGCGCGGCATCTTATATACCCCGACTGGTTTATGGTCGCCGCCGAAACGCGGTCCCCTTCCGCCTTGTCAACCGGGATGCTCTCTCCCGTAAGGGCCGATTCATTTACTGCGCTGCTGCCCTCCAGCACTACTCCGTCAACGGGAATGCTTTCTCCCGGCCGCACGGCAAACTCCTCGCCCTGAAGAATCTCCTGCGCCGGCACCGTTATTTCTTTGCCGTCCCTTATGACAGTTGCCGTCTTCGGGGCAAGATTCATAAGGCTTTTTAGCGCATCGGTAGTCTTGCCCTTGGAGCGCGCCTCCAGCAGCTTGCCCACCGTTATTAGGGTCAGTATCATAGCCGCGGATTCAAAATAAAACTCGTCCATGTACCTCATCACGGCCTCTGTATCACCGTGAAGCTGAGCATCCGTCATCAAAAACAGCACTACCGTGCTCCATACAAACGAAGCCCCGGAGCCCATGGCCACCAGCGTGTCCATATTCGGCGAAAGATGAAGCAGCCCCTTGAACCCGCTTATAAAGAAATCCCGATTTATAACCATAACTATTCCGGCAAGCAGCAGCTGCATAAGCCCCATCGCCACATGGTTTCCGTCAAACCAGGACGGCAGCGGCCATGACCACATCATGTGTCCCATGGATATATACATAAGCACCGCAAGAAAGCCTACCGAAGCGATAAGCCGCCGCTTCAGCACCGGCGTCTGCGTATCCGCAAGCGGATCGGCAGCCGGCTTTTCCGACTGGCCGTTTTCCTCTGCCGGGGATGCGCCGTAGCCCGCAGCCTTTACCGCCGCGATCACATCCTCCTGCCTTGCCTGCCCCTCCACTGACATGGAATTGGTAAGCAGGCTTACCGAGCATCCTGTAACCCCTTTAACCCTGCGCACCGCTTTTTCCACTCTGGCGCTGCACGCCGCACAGCTCATGCCGGTAACAATGTACCGTGTCATTTTCGCTCTCCCTCCCGTCATTTATGCGACTTACTGATATTCTTGTTTACTATCCCTTGTTCGTATCTTCGGCCTGCCGCGTTCCCGCCGCCGATATTATCTTTTCTTGTTTCTTTTGGGATTATACCACCTGCCAAGCACTTAAGTCAATTAAAACATACTAAAACAATAGGGTATAATTCCGGTTTCGTTACCGCAGCCATATACACCCAAAGCACATATAAAAAGACCGGGCGCATATGCCCGGCCTTTTGCTTTGCCGTATTTTTTTACAGCTTTATAAAAATTATTTTTGATTCAGATATTCGTCAATTGCCGCAGCGGCAGCCTTGCCCGCTCCCATTGCAAGAATAACGGTGGCAGCCCCCGTCACCGCATCTCCTCCGGCATAAACCCCTTCCTTTGTGGTTTTGCCGCCGTCATCCACGGTAACAATGCAGCCTCGCCTGTCGCAGTCCAGCCCCTTTGTGGTGGTGCGGATAAGCGGATTGGGGCTTGTGCCTATGGCCATTATCACGCAGTCCAAATCAATATCGTATTCACTGCCCGGTATCTCGACCGGCGCGCGCCGCCCGCTTGCATCCGGTTCTCCCAGCTCCATCTTCACACATCTCAGCCCGCGCACGGTGTGGTTCTCCCCCTCCAGTATCTCCACCGGGTTTGTGAGCATGCTGAATATTATGCCCTCCTCACGGGCATGTTCTACCTCCTCGCGCCTTGCGGGCATTTCCTCGCTTGAACGGCGGTAAATTATGTATACCTCCTCCGCACCCAGCCTCTTTGCACAGCGGGCGGCATCCATCGCAACATTGCCGCCTCCCACCACTGCCGCGCGCCTCGGCCGCATAACGGGAGTATCGGAATCCGGCTTGTACGCCTTCATCAGGTTTATTCTTGTAAGAAATTCATTTGCGCTGAATACACCGCACAGTCCCTCGCCGGGAATTCCCATAAAGCGCGGAAGCCCCGCCCCCGTGCCTATAAATACCGCATCGTGGTTTTGCAGCAGCTCATCCACGGAATTCACCTTGCCCACCACCATGTTGGTCTTTATCTCAACGCCCAATTCCTTAAGGGTGTCGATTTCCCTCTTCACAATGGCTTTGGGCAGACGGAATTCCGGAATGCCGTAAACCAGCACGCCGCCCGCCGTGTGCAGCGCTTCATAAACCGTAACGGCATATCCCTTTCTTGCAAGGTCGCCCGCCGCAGTCAGGCCCGCAGGTCCCGCTCCCACTACCGCCACCGAGCGTCCGTTGGCCTCGGGCTTTGCAGCCTTTCCCTTTGCGTGTGCGTTGTGATAGTCGGCCACAAACCGCTCCAGCCTTCCTATGGCCACCGGCTCTCCCTTTATGCCCCGCACGCATTTGCTTTCGCACTGCGTCTCCTGTGGGCACACTCTTCCGCACACCGCCGGAAGGGAGGACGACCGCGATATAATCCCGTACGCCGCCTCAAAATTCCTGCTTTTTACCTCTCTTATAAAGGCGGGAATATCTATGCTCACCGGGCACTTGCCTACACAGGGCTTGTTCTTGCAGTCAAGGCATCTTCCCGCCTCCGCAACTGCTTCCTCCTCGGTATAGCCCAGCGCCACCTCGTCAAAATTTCTGTTTCTTATTTCAGGCGCCTGAAGCGCCATTTCATGCTTTTTCAAAGACATATCCGCCATGGTTCAACCCTCCGTGTTTTCCGTAATACCGTACTTTCAGTTTTGTCCCGCTTTCAGCAGATTGCACTGTTTTTCTCTGGCTTGCTGTTCAAACGGTCTGTACATCGCTCCGCGCTTTATCGCTTCGTCAAAATCCACCTGATGTCCGTCAAAATCCGGCCCGTCCACACAGGCAAACTTCATCTTTCCGCCCACCGTAAGGCGGCAGCCGCCGCACATGCCGGTTCCGTCCACCATGATGGGGTTCATGCTCACCACCGTCTTTACTCCGAATTCCTTTGTAAGCATGCACACAAACTTCATCATTATAAGCGGCCCTATAACTATAACCTCGTCAAAGCGCTCGCCCGCCTCCAGCAGTCCGCGCAGCGCATCCGTCACCAGCCCCTTCCGGCCGGCCGTTCCGTCATCGCTCATAAGGATATAATCGTCGCACACGCCTTCAAACTCGTCCTGCAGTATCACAAGGTCCCTGTTCCTGAAGCCCACAATGCCCGTAACGGACGCTCCCTGCTCATGCAGCGCCTTGGCCACCGGATATGCAATGGCACAGCCCACGCCGCCGCCTATGACCGCAGCCTTCTTTATGCCCTCGATTTCCGTCGCCTTGCCCAGCGGGCCGACAAAATCGGATATGCAGTCGCCCTTATTAAGCGCAGCCAGCTTCATGGTTGTGCCGCCCACTATCTGAAATATAATGGTAACCGTTCCCGCCTTTGCGTCATAATCCGCAATGGTAAGCGGTATACGCTCCCCTTCGTCGTCCACTCTTAAAATAATGAACTGTCCCGCTCTTGCTTTGGCAGCCACCTCCGGCGCCTGTATATCCATAAGCATAACAGTGGGATTAAGCTCCTTTTTCCGTTTTATAAGATACATCTTTCCGGCTCCTTCCATACTCCCGTTCTTCCCAAGCGGCACATCCGCACCGCCTGTCTTGCGCGCTTTCGCTTCTGTATGCGCTTTTCTGTTTATCATACACCAAAAGCCGCTTTTGCACAACAGCTTTTGCGCACAACGGAAAACTTTGACCGTTTTTTGTCTGCATTTACTGCCTTCTTGTCTTTTCAAAGCGTAAAAAGCACTCCGTCAGATAATCGTAGAATTCATGCACGGCTTTATTCTCGGATTTATTATTATATAACGACACGATTATATCCCTGCTGCACTCCGGCTCCGCCAGCTCCACCAGCGCAACCGCCGGATTGTTCAGCTCTCCCCATGAATATTCCGGCCAGAAGCCCACCCCCACTCCGGCAGCTATCAGGTTTTTTACCGCCGTGGGGTTATCGCTCTGAAACACCACATTGGGCTCGAATCCCGCCTGAGAACAAAAGCCGTCGCACAGCATACGGAACTGCCTTGATCCCGCCAATGCAATAAATTCCTCGTTTTTCAGCGCCCCCAGCGACACCTTCTCCATTCTCCCGTAAGCTCCATCCGCCGGTACTGCGGCAAATATGCGCTCGGAAAACACATATTGCCGGTCCCCCGCCGCTCTTTTGTGAAACAGCCGTGTGGATACGCTTATATCGCAGGTATTCTCCTCGCTTTGTCCCATCTGAAAGTTTATATGCTTTTTTTCCTGCTTGAAGCCTATTACCGCCTCCGTCACAATATACGATGCAGCCAGCACATTCATATGCACCGTGCTGCTTTGAGTCTTGGCCATTTGCTGCATCTCCCCTTTAAGCGCATCCGCCGCCCTTAATATCTCCTGCGCTCTCTCCTTAAGCAGCTCCCCGTAAGGGGTAAGTACCACGCCCCGCCCGCGCTGCACAAACAGCGGCACCTCCAGCTCCGCCTCCAACCTGTGCAGCGCCTGTGTAAGCGCCGGCTGCGCTATGTGCAGCTGCTCCGCCGCCCTTGTTATGTGCTGCAGTCTTGCCGCCTCCGCAAAATATCTCAGCTGTGTCAGTTCCATGCCCCATTCCTCCGATTTATTATCCCACGCCAAAATCATAACTATATCTTATTGAATTTATCAATATTGTATATTTGCCATTATCAATTGTCAAGTGTATTATATCAGTGAAAAAACAAGAAAAAACGCGCACAAGGCGCAATGCCGTATACCGTGCGGCTGACGAAAGGGTATTTGAAATGTCTGAATTGCTTGAAACCGTAATGCTTATATGCTTTGGCCTCTCCTGGCCGATATCCGTATGTAAAAACATCAGGGCCCGCAGTACAAAGGGCATGAGTTTAGGCTTTATACTGCTCATAATATTAGGCTATGCAGCGGGCATCAGTGCAAAAATAGTCATCGGGCACATCAATTATGTGCTTATTGTATACATTCTCAACCTGGCCGTGGTGCTTGTAAACCTTGCGGTGTATTTCCGCAACCGGGCGCTTGACAAAGCCGCCGCTTCCCACCCCGCGGTCAAAACCTGTAATCCGAAAGGAGCGTTTTCCCATGAGTAATACCGAATTTACCGAACTCAGCGCATATTCCGAGCTTAACCGCCGCGCGGTAAAGGGCGGCGCCGTGCTTTTCGGCTCCTCCTTTGCCTCCAGGATTCCCTTCAGCGAGCTTGCCGAGGATTTCGCCAAAGGCACTCCCGGCTATAACCGTTCCGTTGCCGGTTTGTCCTTAGCAAATGCCGAGAGCTGTCTTGAAGAATGCGTCTACGCTCTTGAGCCCTCAAAGCTCTTTCTCTGCTTCGGCGATAACGAATCGGCTCCGGCAGACGAGTATATACTCTGCTACGAAAAGCTGCTCTACCGCCTGCGTATGCGCCTGCCCCAGTGCGATATATATGTTGTATCCGCCGTGCCCGAGGCGCACGGATACGACAGTCAGCTTGCCTCCGTTGCCGCCGATGCCGGCTGCCGCTTTATAAACACGGACGATGCCGCGCAGCATGAGAGCCTGCTTGACAGGCTGCGCTGCCTTATGCGCACCCGTCCCATGAGCTTCTTTGATGCAATAAACGCCTGAACCCGTATAAAAAACGGTTCACATATCATACCTCAGCCGCAGCCGATACGCTGCGGTTTTTTATATTTGCGCATTTAACACAAATTTCTTAAATTATATCGGCATTTATGCTATAATACCGCTTAGGGTTTATCCCCTTTAGGTTTGAATACGCCTTCATTTTTATTCTGTACTGCACGGAGGAACACAATATGACCAATAAAAAAAGCAACGCCGTAAATACGCAGAACGACATTCTGTATATCGGTGTAAACGATCACCTTACCGATCTTTTCGAGGGGCAGTATTCCGTCCCCAACGGCATGAGCTACAACTCCTATCTAATACTTGATGAAAAAACAGCCGTAACCGACACTGTTGATGCCCGCTTCGGCGGGCAGTGGCTGGACAATCTGGAAACGGCGCTTGCGGGGCGCCTTCCCGACTACCTTATAGTTCATCACATGGAGCCTGACCACTCCGCCTCAATAGCGGATTTCTGCAAAAAATATCCAAACGCCGTAATTGCCGCCACTGCCAAGGCCTTCACCATGATGGACGCCTTCTTCGGCCCCCTTCCCAACCCCCGTCTTACCGTAAAGTACGGCTCCGTGCTCCCGCTCGGGCGGCATGAGCTCAGCTTTATTACCGCCCCCATGGTGCACTGGCCCGAGGTGGCCGTCTCCTATGACCGTACCGACGGCATACTCTTTTCCGCCGACGCCTTCGGAAAATTCGGCGCTCTGGATGCCGACGAGCCGTGGGACGACGAAGCAAGGCGGTACTATATCGGCATAGTGGGCAAATACGGCGCTCCCGCCGCCGCGCTTTTGAAAAAGGCTGCCGCTCTTGATATCCGCACCATATGCCCCCTGCACGGACCCGTGCTTAAGGATAATCTCGCGCACTGTATAAGCCTTTATGCAACCTGGTCCTCCTATGCGCCGGAGGAAAGCGGCGTTGCCGTATGCGTGGCCTCCGTATACGGCCATACCGCCCGTGCCGCCGAGGCTCTTGCGGATGCCCTGCGCAAAAACGGCACAAAGGTCACCGTCTATGACCTGGCGCGGTGCGATATGTCCGCCGCCGTAGCCGACGCCTTCCGCTTTGACCGCCTGGTTCTGGCTTCTCCCACCTATAACGGCGATGTGTTCCCCTGCATGCATGCATTTCTGCACGCCCTTGTTTCGCGCGGCTTCCGCAATCGCCGCGTAGGGCTTATAGAAAACGGCTCATGGGCTCCCATGGCGGCAAAGGTCATGCAGCAAACTCTCTCCGCCTGCGATAGCATTGAGTTTCTGCCCGCCGTCACCGTGCGCAGCGCCCTGAACGACCAAAGCGCCAAAGCCGTAAACGAGCTTGCCCAAGAGCTGCTCAAATAAACGGACAGCCGATATATGCAAATAAACGGACAGCCGATATATGCAAATAACGGAGCCTTTCGGCCCCGTTATTATTATATTTTCGCCTCATTCCCGGTGCGGCCCTTGCCGTTTATTATATATGCCCGCTAAACCGCAACGACACACTCCGCGCTCATTCCCCAAGCAGTACTCTGCGGGCATTGTTTGAAAAAATATCCCGCAGAATATTTTCGCCGGCGCCCGCAGCAAGCAGTGCCTGCGCAAGGCGCGGAAAGCCCTCAGGCCCCTCCAGTCCCGCAGGCAATGCGGAGCAGCCGTCAAAATCGCTGCCCAGCGCAAGACATTTTTCTCCGCCCATATCTAAAATATGCAGCGCGTGCTTCACAAGGCTCTCCATTGTGCCGCCGCAGAATTCGCTGTAAAAATTCAGCCCTATAACGGATCCGCGCTTTATAAGCGCCCTTATCTGCTCATCCGTCAGGTTTCGCCTGTGCGGCGTAACGGCGTCGGCACAGGAATGTGTCACTATCGGCAGCGGCGTATTGTCCAGCACCGACCAAAACGCTTCCCGCCCCGCATGAGAAAGATCCGCCCGTATACCGTTTTTCTCAAGAAAACGCAGCACTCTCTTTCCGAAGGGGGTCAGCCTGTAATCAACGGCACAGCTGCCGCATATCGGGCCTGCATGGTTCCATGTAAGCGTAGCGTATACCGGCTTCACTCTTTTAATAAGCTCCGTGGGTATTTCCGGGTAAAAATAGTCAAGCCCCTCAAATGCGCCGTAAACCCTGCACTCCCCCATATGTCCCTGCAGCTGCTCCAGCACGGCCGCCTGCTTTTCCACCGCCGCAAGCTGTGCCTCGGTGCGCGTATCCCTACCGCAATAACAGGCAAAGCACGCCCGCGTTACCCCGCCCCTTGAAAGCGATTCGGCATTTACACTCGTTTTTCCCGGCTGCACCGAAGTCCCCGCCAGCTTATTAAGCACATCCGTGTGCAGATCAAAAACCTCAAACCGTTGTGTCATATTTCTTCTCCGTCCTTAAGCTTTTACACGCCGCAAACACCGCCGCAGCGCTCCGCCCCCGTTATGCACCGATGTCCGTCATTGTCCCTATAAATATCGGCACGGAGTTTTCAATATCCACCAACATATAAACAAACGGTCTGTCCAGATGCACCTTCTTCTCCGGCTTGGGCTCTATGTGCGATGTACCTCCATCCACCATTCCCACAAGCGATGACGCTGCCGCTTGCGTGCCCTTATCTCCCACGGATATGCGGGTTTTATGAAGAATTTGATTTATGCAGATATTTTCTCCCGCCGCGCCTATTCCGGTAAAGTCCGCCAGTTCGGGGGAAACCGCTCTTTTCATTCCCATTTTCTCAAGTATTCCGCACAGCTCCGCCGAATACTCCGCCTCAAACTTCGGAATAGCCGCATCAACATAAGCGTGCTGCCGATTTTCAATTAACGCCCGCAGCGCCTTTCCGTCCAGCGAAGCGATGTATTCCTCAAGGCTTATTCCCTCTGCGGGAAGCAGCGCTGCAAAAGCATATTTTCCGCCGTAATACTCCTTCATAAACCCTTCGGCATTGTCCCCCTCAATATAGCACCGCTCCAGGCTGTACATGTATTCGGCTTTGCGCGTTTCTCCGTTTTCCTTTGTAAACAGCCCCTCTTTTATATCATCCTCTTCATAAATACTTGCCCATTCCGCCTTAAAGGCAAGCGCGTTTACAATATACATTATTGCCTGCTGCGGAATTTCGCCAAGAATTTGGGGTATCATCCCTTCCGTTTTGTTATTCACCCACTTGTTTATATCCTTCATGGTCTGCTCGTCAAAAGCGGTTTTATAAATATCCGCGCCGTAATAATCCGCATTCTTCTGCAAAAAGTCCCTGTTTACCGTAAAGCTCTCATCCTGCGTAAACCATACGGAATCGGCAATGCTCAGCCTGCACTTTTCCGTCTGCGAAAGCATCAGCATAAAGCTGCCTACATAGGCATTCAGCTCCTCCGCCGGCATCCCCAGCACCGCTTCCATCTCTTTTAATGTCTCCCCCTGCTCGCCGTTTGCCGTCATTGCCAGCGCCACAAAAACAGACACCGGAGATATTAGCGTGTTTTCCCCCTTTTTATTGCATTCTTTCATCAGGCGCATTGCAAAATCCGCCGCACACTCATTGGCCTGCGTCATATTGCCCATTGCATCCACCTCGTTTGCGGTAATGCCCTTCATAAGGTTTTGTGCGCGTATATCACTGCATCCGCACAGCCCCAAAATACACACCGTCAGCACGATAGCAACAATTCCCGTATGAAACTTTTTCATAATCCTTCCTCCTTAATTATGTCCTTGTATAATTATAGCATACTCTCTCTGCCTTTTCCACCCCTCAAAGCAGAAAAAAGCAGCGAAAACGCATATTTTTCGCCGCTTTTTTATTAAAAAACCTATCTCTTCTTTTCTGTTTTCGGTCCTTATTGCTCATTTATAATACATAGCCCAACACGCATACCGCCTGCAGCAGGCTGCCTATGTCCACGAAAATATGGAATACCGTGTGAAAATATCTTTTTTTGCTTCCTATTCCGTACAGCACTGCCCCGAGAGTGTAGGCTATTCCGCCCCACAGCAGCCACATAAACGCTGTCCTGCCTATTGTCTGCACGGTCTGCTTGAGCGCAAACATTATGCACCAGCCCATTAAAATATAGCATATCATGGATAATACCCTGTATTTTCGGTGATCTATTGCCGTAAATACGCAGGCAAATGCCGCAAGACCCCATTCCGCGGCAAACAGGCTCCATGCAACGACCGGATGCTCCGGGCGTATGCTGCAAAGCAAAATCGGCGTATAGGTGCCGGTTATCATAAAATATATAGTGCAGTGGTCAATAACCTGCATGACCTTTTTGCCCATACCCGGATGCAGCCCGTGATAAACGCTGGATACGGCATAAAGTGCCGTCATGCTCAGCCCGTATACAATTCCGCATACAACGCCGTATATATCTTTGGCACAAACCGACTTTATCAGTGCCAAAATTAGGGCAGTAATTCCTATCGCGCCCCCCACTATGTGCGTTACCATGTTTGCGATATCCTCGCCTCTTGTGTAATCCGGCAGCTTCCTGTCGGCCAGCCTGGTTCTCTCCATACCTCTCCCTCCTGTCAGTATTTGCACTTTACAGACCCGTTTTACTTAAATCAGTGGCATTGTTAAATAAATATGTTTGTATGTGCATATTTGCATTTTATTATTTTCCGGCTACTTATGCGTTCCCTCAAAGAAAAGTGCCACCGCTCCAGGCCCGACATGCGCCCCCGTAACCGGCTCATAGCACACAGTGATATCCTGCCCGCAAAAGCCGCGCTCTTTAAGCATTTCCAGCAGCATTTCCGCCCCCTCCGGGTCGTCGGCGTGGGCTATTCCTACCGTCGCACCCTTGTTTGCCGCGAGGGCGGCGTAGCGGTCGGCGAGGGAAGCGAGGGCGGCGCGGCGGCCGCGGGCCTTGCCGCAGGCGACTATTTTTCCGTTTTCATCCCCCGTAAGTATGGGCTTTATACCCAAAAGTGTGCCAACCCGTGCCGCAATGCCGCTTATTCTTCCGCCTTTTCTTAAGTGAATGAGATCGTCCACCATAAAATATTGGCACATTTTGTGCCGCGCGCTTTCCAGCATTTCCGCAACCGACGCAAGGCTGCTGCCGCCATCAAGCATCTGCACTGCTTTAAGCACCTGCAGCCCCTCGCCCAAAGATGCCGCCAAAGTGTCCACCGTTATGATGGTTCTTTCGGGGTACTGCTCCCGCAGCTCTGCCGCCGCACAAAACGCGGCCTGCGCCGTGCCGCTTATGCCGCCCGACATACCGATATACAGCACATCCTTCCCCTGAGAAAGTGCCTTTGCAAAGGCATTCTTGAAGGCATCGGGGTTTATCATGGAGGTGCTTACCTGAGCGCCTGCGCGTATGCGCCCGTAGTATGTGTGACCGTCAAAATCCGTTTGGGGATCCTGATGCTGCTCCTTGCCCTCGATGCTGTAAGCAAGGGGAATAATGCTTATCCCCTTTGCGAGGGGCGGTGTGAGATTGGCCGAGGTATCGGTGAAAAGCACCGTGTCTACCCTGTCTGTTATATTAAAATCCGTCATTTCTGCCTCCTTTTTTTTGCCGGCACGGCAAAATAAGCCGCTGAATTTTTTAATGCAATATTACAAATTCGGCATATCTGCGGCGCATTTTTTGTGCCGCGCGTGCCATTATTTTGAGCTGCGGGGATAAATTTGCCCCGAACATTTATCATTATAGTCATGACGCAGAAAATGTGAATCCAATTATCGGTTTATACGCTCTACTGTAAGGAACACATGATTCTATTTGAATTTATACTTCGGTAGAGTCCGTTCGGCGGCTCTCTACAAATATGAGAAATGCCCGCAGCAGCCCGGTTTTTTGCTGTATTGTAAATGTACGGAGAAAACTTTTGAAAAAATCAGCCAATGCTATGCGGCATTTATGCGATCAACCCGCGCACTAATTAAAATAGATATTTGCGTATAAATCTTTTTTCTTTCTGCCGATTGTTCGGATTTATTTACCGCCATACAATAATTGCAACACATAAAAGCGTTAAAAAACACAAAAAATACGCTTAAAAAACAGTTAAAAAACCACAAAAATAATGCAAAATTTATTTACATAAAAACAAGACGATTAAGCAGTTTTACATTCGCTGTACGAAAAAGTTAAATTCGCAAGTGATTGTTACACCAATGCAATACTTGCGCAATATTTCCGCAGTATTCCCGCAATAACATTTTTTGCATTCGGGGTATTGACTTTGCATGGGCAATATGGGATAATATTGTCAAACGTGAATGCATTTTTTGCAAAGCCGAATATTAAAACGGAGGTTTACTTATGAATGTAACAACACTTAACAAACGAATCATCCCAATATCGAAACGGATTGTCCGATGTTGTACGGCAATGCTGCTTGTGATTTTTATGCTGCTTACCGTACTTCCGGTTTTTGCGCAGGAGGCTGTTCTTAAAGCCGATGATATTCCCGAAGCACTTACCCGCGCGCAGCTTGAAGCGCACGGCGCAATAAGACGCCTTTATGATAAAGAACAGGGAGATAACGATTTTATCTTTCTTAACGCCGACGGAACGGTTACGGAATACGACTTTTCCGTGCCGGTAAAATATAAGGACGAAAACGGAAAATATAAGGATAAAAGCAATAAAATAAAGGAGTGGAACGGGGAATACGGCAACACGGCAAGCGATGTGGAGCTGCGCTTTCCAAGGCAGCTTAATTTTATAAAAATAAAGCATAACGGCCGCACGGTACGCATAAGGCCGGTAACGCAAGCCTCTCCGGGGCAGCTTCCGGCGACGGTGCAGGATAACTCCGTAAGCTACACAGGCGCCTTCGGCGAGGGCACGACTTTGCGTTATACCTCCACAATGAGCGGAATAAAGGAGGACATAATTCTTCAAAACAGAGGGCGAAAAAACAGCTTCAGCTTTGAGGTGCGCACGGACGGTCTTGAGCTTAAGGAAGTAAACGGCGTATGGGGCATATACGACGGCGAAGCTACGGTGTTCTGCTTCGGCGACCTTGAGGTAACCGACAGCTTTACGGGCGAGAATGAGGCCACGGACGATTGGGACGCGCACAGAACCTACGCCGAGGCGCAGGTAAGCGCGCTGTCGGGGGATAAATACATATTTACAATAACGGTTCCGGATGAATATTTGCAGGCAGAAACAACGGTGTATCCTGTGTATATAGACCCTTCGTTTAACGTAAGCCGCACATATATAAAGGATACCTATATAGCCAAGGGCTATACGAACAACTATGTAAATTCCTCCCTTGTGGCGGTGGGCTACGGCACCAATGCAAAAAATGTACGAACCCTTGCAAAGATAAGCGATATTTTGGGCGGAAGCAGCATTCAAGGCAGAGTAACGGGTGCATATTACAGTATGTATTGCACCTCGGATTATTCCAGCAGCCCTACGGTGGACACATATATGATAAATGAGGGTGTAAGCTGGAACCCCGCCGCCGTTACATGGCAAAACTCCGCAGATACGCTTATGAACGGCAGCACAAAGCTCAGCACGCTTACGGTAAAGGGTGCGGGCAGATATAATTTTGATATAACAAGCGCGTATCAGGCGTGGCAGACGGGCACGGAAAACAACGGAATAATGCTGCGCATGACCACCGAGGTAAGCGGCAAATACCGTCAGTTTGCTTCGGCAAACGTAAGCGATTCGTCAAAGCTTGCATATATAACGGTTTCCTACGATTCCGTGGGCGCCGGCATAACCGTTAACCCGCAGGAGGCCTACATGACGGTAGGCGAGGTTAAGCGCATATCTGCTCTTGCCCATTCCGTAAACGAAACGATTACATGGTCCTCAAGCAATCCGAGCGTGGCCACGGTGGATACAAACGGCAACGTTACCGCGCACAGCGCCGGGGATGTATTTATAACGGCAACAGGCACATATGCCGGCAGCAGCGCCACCTGCGGCATAACAGTGGTGGCAAAGGGCGTGGACAGCGTTACCCTGCCCTATCGCACGCTGTATATTACAAACGGCAAAACACTGAACATTCCCGTGCGCATAGCGCCGTCGGATGCAAGCGTGCAGGAGGTTATATGGTCCTCGAATGATACAAGCGTGGTAACGGTAAGCAACGGCGTGCTCAGAGCTGTCGGCAGCGGTACAACAACGGTAACCGTACGCAGCGTTCAGGGCGGCAAAACGGACAGCATGACTGTTGCGGTTCCCGAGTTTGAGGACGGTACATATTACCTAAAAAACAAGGCGACAAAAAAATATCTTGATATACAAGGCCCGTCAAACGAAAGCGGAGCAATAACGCATCAGTGGAAAATGCACGGCTATGCTTCCCAGCAGTGGGAATTTGAGCTTCAGACAAGCGGATATTACAAGATAAAATCCGTACACAGCGGGTTATATCTGTCGGTGGAAAACAATTCCTCCGAGCAAAACACGGCCGTAGTACAAAAGGAATTTAACAACGGCTCCGGTCAGCTGTGGAAGGTGGAGCTGCTTAATGACGGGGCGTATAAGCTTACTCCGAAATCCGGCGAAAGCACAAACCGAGTGCTTGCCAGCGCATATTACGGAGTTATTGCAGACGGCATAGCGGTACAGCAGCGCCTGTTTGTAGATGATACGAACTATAAGGATGAGTGGATACTGATAAGCCGCAAATTGGACATCGTAAACTATTATGATTCTTCCATAGCAAATACTCCAACTCAAGCATATATTGATGATGCAGTTAAGTTTATGAGTGATGTTTTTTACAGAGAATTTAAGGTTACTATTAATAACAAATCGATATCCCGATACAGCAATGCATTAGCTGACCAATGCTCATTGGGAAACAATTCGTCGTGTGGCAATATATGCGGAGAACACTCACAGCACCACAAAAATATTTATTACATGGCGGAGCAATTGTATAACGCTCCGCGCGATGACAATCATGTTTATGTAATGTGGGCGGATAGAGATTATGGAGTATATTGTGATGGTGTGCAGCATGCACCGTTGACAGCAACTATAGCTGTTAACTATTCAAGCCGACCTGTAATAAATTTTCTTACGCTTAAAGCCAGCGAAGCTGAAAATGCCGATAAATCAATGGCCAAAATGTCGATTGTTCTTGCGCATGAGATGGCACATGTATTTGGACTTTCAGAGATATATGGCAGCGGTACAATAGTTGACAATAAATTGCACGAAGATGTGGAATGTGTCATGAATAAATATGTCGAATATTCAAATGGCGAAGATGACAAAATGGTTGAATTCTACAATAAAATCAAAGGTCGGAAAGCTCATGCTTTTTGCTCATCATGCACCCAACAATTAAAGGAACTTACCCAAAAAGTATTAACGGAGGGCAATAAACAATCATGAAAAAAAACGGCATATTGCTGATAATGTTCGCTTTGATTTCGGCGCTGCTTTTAGGCTGCATTCCCGATGCAAAAATGCAAGCCGGCAAATACGGTATAAAAACCGTAGAGGAAAACGAAAAATACTATCTTGAGTTTTATAATGTTACAAACGACAACGATGAGGGCTTCGTATGCAAATATTATGCGGCAGGGGTGAAGTTTGAAAGTGTTGCCGCAATACGCGCCTTTTTAGAAAACCCAAGCAACGATGAAAATCGCCCCAAAGACATTGACACAGAAAACATGTATAATTATCTCAGCAGCCAAATAACAACGGCAGGCGATACAACATTGCGCGCAGAAATAATGAACCCTAAAAAAATACGGCAGCCGGAATTCGGCGCGGAAAGCAAGGTTTCGGCGATAGTTTTTTACGGAAAGAATTACTCAATGAGCGTTGACACAGCGGGTAAGCGCACGGTAGTTACGGTATACGATAATACCGACGGAAGCTATGAGTACGATTATAATCAGGCTAATGAAAACTACAGCGCAAGCCGCGACAAAAGCGATACCGTTAAGGAAACAAGGGTAATTGACGGTGCCGAGCGCGAATGCATAGCGTACAAGACAACGGGGCTGTCCGGGGAAGCCTTGGAATTTCTCTGTACACGGTATACGGTTGAGAAAAACGGTTATAAGGCCGAGGTATACAGAAGAATAGAAAACGGCAAGGACGAAAAAACACATATTTATATTGCAGATATTAACGGATGCAATTATATTATTTCATTATCAAACGACGGCGATGCGCTTTTGTCGGATATCCCGGACGAATGCTATCCCGTATTTTCAAAGTAATTTTAAGATATAGCAGATATGAAAATCAGCGGCCTGCGAAAGATTTCGCGGCCGCTGATTTATTATTTATAAATGCTTTTGTTTACTCCGCTTTAGGCGCGTGCTCAAGGAGATACTTCTCCGCCTCGGCGCACCAGAGGTTATTGCTGCGCTTCATTATTTCGGCAAGGCCGGCAAAGAGCGGATCGGTTTTGCCCTTTTCCTCAAAATCGGCTATGGCGGTAAGCTCAAGGTTGATATTGTTGTATATCAGCTTTTTGCCGCCGGGAATCTTGGGCAGATTGAGCGTGGTATCGATAACGGCGTTAAGACCTCCGATATGGGTGACCATAACGGCGGGATTAAGACGGCCCTGACTCATAAGCTCAAGGGATTCGATCATATCCGCGGTGTTTCCGCCGGAGGTGCCTACGATATGGGTGGAGGCATAATGCACATTGTAGAAATTGAATTCCGCCTTGAATTCGGTATTGGTGGGGCCTGCAAAGAAGTTGAGGCAGCCGTCCTTACCCAGAATTCTGTCGCCCTGCTCCACTACGGGACGCACGGGGGCAAACACAAACACATCGTCATAGCCGGTGCCGTCGGTAAGCTGCATGAGCTTTTCTACCGGATCGCCCTCGCCGGTGTTGAGATATACAAGCTTGATTCCGTCCTTAGCCGCCGCTTCGGGGGTGAAGATGGAAGCCGCTCTGTCCAGACGCTCCTGATTGATATCGGTTACAACAAGCAGCCCCGGACGACGGTCGCCGTGGAGCGCATAGTCGATAGCACCCAGACCCATGGGGCCGACACCTGCAAGAATGGCGCATTTGCCGCCCTCTACTATGCCCATTTTATGAACATAGCTGCCCTGCGTTGTGTGATACTGCGCGTGGAAGCCGCCCACTATGCAGCTTTGAGGCTCGGCCAGAGAGCCGCAGAAGAAGGCCTCGCCGGTATACTTGAGCAGGCAGTTGTATTCCATTACCACTGCCGGAATGACAACATAGGTGGCGTCTCCGCCGATATAGCGGTAGCTGTATCCGGGAGCTGCAAGAGAGCCCTCGTTATTGATGGCGGGCTGAATGGAGAACTTATCCCCCGCCTTGAACTGATTTGCCCATTTGCTGCCCACCTTTACTATTTCGCCGCAGAACTCGTGACCGATTATTACCGGATTCTGTGCAACATCATTGGGGACGCGCTTATGGTCCGGGCCCTGTATGCTGGCCTTATAAGAGGACATGCATATGGAATCGGAAATGATGTGGGCAAGGATTTCGTCTTCCTTTATCTCGGGAAGCTCAAACTCCTCCAATCTGAGATCGTTCTTGCCGTAAAGTCTGACCGCTCTGGTTTTCATGTGATAACCTCCGTAAATTAAATCGTTTATTTTTCCGTTTGTTTTTCGCTTTTTTCGTTTGTTTTATATTCCCGGTCTTCGGGCTTATTGCGGCAGCAGCCTAAAGCACCTGCACCTTTTCGTTATGCGCCAAAGCCGCGACCTCTTTATCAAGCCCGGAATCGCTGATCAGCACATCGATATCGGAAAGGCGGGCAAAGGTAAAGGGCATGCGCTTGGCAAGCTTTGAGGAATCCATAAGCATTATGCGGGTACGCGCCTTTTCCATTACCGCCGCTTTAAGCTCGCACTCGGAAAACGCTCCGCTTGTAAAGCCGGTTTGTATATTAAAGCCGGAGGCCGACATAAAGGCGATATCGATATTTATGCCGTTTACAAAATTGACGGAGTGAACGCCCGAGGCGCAAAGGGTACTGTGGTTGAGATTGCCCCCCACAAGGGTTACCGTGGTTTTGGCGCGGCGCGCCGCCTCAAGGGCAATGTTGGGGTCGGCAGTGATGATATAGTAGTTATCATCGGGAAGCGCCTTTACAAACTGGAGCACGGTGGAGCCGGAATCAAGATACATGGCGCAGGAGGACTGTGCAAGGCCGAGCGCCTTGACGGCGATTTCCTGCTTTTGATGCGTATGCAGCACGGCGCGGCGGGAATAGAGATCCTCGGAATTGACCCCCGCCCGCGAGGCCGCAACGGCGCCGCCGCGGGTACGGATAATCTGCCCTTTTTCCTCAAGAAAAGCCATATCACGGCGCAGCGTCATATCCGAAACATCGGGACAAAGCTCGGTGAGTTCCTTAAGCGAAGCCTGTCCGCAATCCTTTATATATTTAAGTATTCTTTCTCTTCTGTCGGAATACAGATCAATCCCCTCCTTATCATTGTTTTATTATATATTCAAGGCGTGCAATTGTCAATGCAAAGTAACAGATAATGTTTATAATTCACAGAGTTTGTTGTTATATTTGTGCGTCCCTCGGGTGCGGCATATATGCGGGTGTATATGATAAAGCGGCGCGGCAAAAGAAAACGGGCGGCCGTCCGGCCGCCCCGAAGGATAAGCGAAAAAGCGCGGGAAAACGCCGAAAACCAAAAAATATCGCCTGACCTGCGCGCGGACTTACTGTTTTTTGCCCGCCGGCTTTACCCCTGAAAAGGTTATTATGGTCATTATAAGAATGGCACCTGCGGCAATGGCATAGTGATACCATTGCAGGCGGAAGCTGCTGCCCCCCGGAGCGGCGTCCGCCGAGGGCGAAGGCGATATGCTGCCGGAAGCGTTTTTCTGCGACGCGGAGGCGGAGAGAGCCATGCATTTTTGCGCATCGGCCGCATTACGTTCAGACCGCTGCTGCCGACCCTGCTCCGCTTGAATGACAGCGCCGCATTCAAACAATGCCGTGCTTGCCGCCCTGCACGGCTCGCTTCCCGTTGCGACTGCCGTTGCGCTAGCCAAAGCCGTAAGGACGCACAGCACCGCAACAGCCGCCGTAAGTTTTTTTGCAAAAAAGGCGTTTATTCGGGTTGCGGCGGTATTGTTGTATGAATTGCGGCTGTTTTTCACTTTATGCAGCTCCTTTTTGCTGTTTTTGCCTATGCGGCTTTGATTTTCGTTTTATCGCTTATCTTTATTGCTTTTTTACTGTTTTGATGCGCATTCCCGGCGCTTCGGCCTTGAGGGCGAATATGCGTCCGTGCGCGGTGCGCATTTTTTCCTCGGCCTTCATATCGGGCGCATCATAGCCGTTGGGCAGATAGACATAGAATTCATCGCCGTCACATCTGCTTATATCCGGGGATATTTGTATATTGAGCAGGCCGCTTTCTTCCTCAAAGCTCTGGCTGAATATTCCGGCGCCGCCGTATATATTGCAGGCGGCAAAGAGGAAGCGCGGCTTATCCTCAAGCGGCGATGCCGCAGATGCGGCCGCGGGAGCAATCCTCCCACGAAAAATATGCGCCCGTATAAATATCCTCAAGGCCGGTCTGCCCGTCCTTGAGGGGGAGCACGCTCTGCGTGCCGTCGGAATAAGTAATGATAAACCTGAAATCAAGCTTCATAAATAAACCGCCCGTTTAATGGATTTATCGCGGTTAGGGTTGCGACAGGAGGATTATATCATTACACTGACCGCGGGAAAATGCCCTAATGTTGCGCAGGGCGGGATTTTTGTTGCATGATGGCAGGGCTTATGGTTGCATGATGGCGCAGGGCTTATGGTTGCATGATGGCGCAGGGCTTATGAAAAGGGCTCACTTTTCCGCAGGCTGCGCCTCTTTTCTTGCCTCAAATTCCTTCGCGAGCTGTTCTGCGGAATACAGCACTCCGGCATCATCATAGAAAAGCTCATCGTTATGCCGGCGGTAAAGGCCGTATTTTTCGGAGATGATGTTGTTTTGATCATCAAGGAAAAGCAAGACGGTATTCTTTAATTCGGCGGCATCGGCATAACGGAAGGTGACGCGCTGCGGGCGGTTCATGGAATCGCGGGAAATGACGGTTCCGCCAAGGGAATATGTTACAAGATATTCCCCGTTTTCCATGACAGGATTCCCGAAAAGCACTCTGTCCACCTTGAAGGTGTGCTCGGTATACACAAGCGGCATGCCGTCGGCATATGTGTTATCGCTGACAGTAACCTTTGTTTTTTCCGAGCGGCCTATGACCACGCTTACGGCGTTTTTTACAAGAAAGCCGTGATCTGCCGGAACAATGCCCGCGTTAAGGGTGACACTCTGTCCGCCGACCGGCAGGTACTGCGTAAGATAGGGCAGAAAAAAATATCCAAGTGCAAACAAAAGCGCAAAAAGCACCGTGAGTACGATGGTTGTTGGCTTGACCGGCGGCATGGAGGCTGGTTTATCGGATGCACTCTGTGCGCCGTCGGGCGGCTGCTGAGCCGCATTATCGTCCGGCTGCGGCGCCGGTACGGCGGTGTTATCCGCATTTACGGCCGCAGCGGTCTTCTCGTTGTCCGGCTGCGCGCCATCGCCTTCGTCTATGATAATTTTATTGAAATCGCCTGAAAATTCGTTGTTTTTCATAGGCACCTCCGCAGATAAAGCATACAGTTATAGTAGCAGACTTCACCGGCAAAGTCAACAAAAAGCGCACCGCAGCGCCGCATATATGTCCTGTTCCGCATGGATGCCTGCGGGCACCGGGCAATTATCTTTTTGCGGCACACCGGCGCAAAGGCATTGATTGTTTATGGGCGATATGATATAATTCAATATATAAGCATGCATACGCTGCATATTACGGCGGATACGGCGCGTACAATTGCGCACGCACAAGGGAGAAATCATGAAAAAATTCTTTACGGAAAAGGTTATAAGCCTGGGAACGGCCGTTATTATAATTCTGCTGTGCATAGCGGGCACATATCTTGTGACGGTTTCGGTATCCTCCGGTTCCTCATCGATGCCGGAACTGCCTACCCTGCCCCCCATAAGCACCGAAAAGCCCATAGCTGACGATGCAGAATTGTTCCTGTATGCCTGCATTGATGCATTCAACGGCTGCCGCACAAGCCACGCGCTGCAATGTCTGCCAAAGGAAGGCACAGTGCGCATGGCAGCGTTGAGCGGCAGCGGCACGGTGCTTTGCTATCTGTACGATGAAATGAAGGAATGTAAGCCTTCAAGCACTTCCGATCTTATTGCGCTGCTTGGCCTTGCGCCGAACACTGCGGCGGAAAAAGTTATCATATTCGACATTCCGAGCGCATGCGTGTTCCGTCCTGCCTTCAATACCGATTGCACCGCCGGCGAAATGCCCGATTCGCAGTGCGCCTTAAGCGATGAACAGCGTGCCTTTATAGATTCCATGATAATTGCGGCGGCAGATAAAAAAATTGCCTTCACGCGGCGCGGCTTCAGCTATAATTGGAAAGGAAAAGACTGCTACGGTCTTACCCAATTTGCCGCAAACCCGGCCGAAGGAACGATAATTGCAGAAATGAGCATTGATGCATTTATTGCTTCGCCGGATGATAAACAGGGCGCTTATTAACGGTAAGTGTGGTTTTTAGGTTGCTTGTCGGTATTACAAAGGTTTTGCAAGGGCTCTGAAAAAGACAGTCGGCTTCCGGCCGGACTTGGGTATATGCGCAAATAAAAAACTCATGGTACATGGCTTTGGTAATATTCTTTATTGAGATATTCCGGCTTATGTGGTACATGATTATAGGCGCAGGCTACATGCTCTATTTTATGTGCGCGGCGATTTACAAGATATATTACTGCATGGTCAATGGAACTGTATTAGGATACAGAAAGCCGCATCCGCGTAAAATGAACAAAACCGCCGCATAAGAATTTTCTGCCGCTTAAAACGCGAAGACATCAATGTATAACGAGATTGATGAGTTTGTTGCCGATATTCCATGTCCAAAGCAGTATTGATAATTTTTTGAAATGCAAAAATGCCGACGGTTATTCACAATCGGCACGGTTGTACTGAATGTTTTGTCGTTTGAAACTCTCCGCTTGGCCGCAGTCGAATAATCATTTCGCTTACTTTTTCTTTTTATGCAACGGTTCTCATGGTTACAGATTTCATCACTAAGCGTAGCTGTGGAATCGTCTGCTGCATTTGCTTTGGAAATTTAATCATTCTTCATAATAATCTCTTACGGGAAATAATCATTGACAAACCGGCTCCTTCGTGTATAATATTCAAGTCGGAAAGCAATCACGCGCCGCCGTCATACTATACGGAGAGGTATCGAAGTGGTCATAACGGGGCTGACTCGAAATCATGTGATTAGTCCCCAAAAGTGAATATTTATACACGGAAGCGTATCGAAGTGGTTGTAACGAGCTGCACTCGAAATGCAGTTGTCCGCAAGGGCACGTGGGTTCGAATCCCACCGCTTCCGCCATCAAAGCCTTGAAAACTCTATGTTTTCAAGGCTTTTTCTTTTGTTCGGGCAGCATCTATTTTGGGGAAAACAATTCAAATGGTGCCCTTGGTGCCCCGCTTTATGGTGCCCAGCTCATTCCACATCATACACACTATACAAGAAAGATGTATACTGTGGTGCCCCAATGGTGCCCGGAACTGCTAAAAAGCTATGAAAAGCAGCGCGGAGCTATAAAAAGATATTGCCGTTATAGCTCCATTTCGCTGCTTTTCTTTTTCGCTTTCTTCGATGTTTCTTGCCCTGCTTCTTTTCCTGTAACGGTTGTTTTCGGTTGCAGTGCTTTATGATAGGTTTGCAGTACGCTTTGTTTTCTTTCAAGCCGCACATCAACATACTGTGCCGTTACCGCTTCAAGGTTTGTGGAAATACCAAGGGATATACCAATGCCCTTTAATGTATGCCCCAAAATCTCGCCAACTGTGTAGAAGTCGCCCGTCAGTTGGTGCATATTGGTAGCTGCCGTATGACGTAAATCGTGGAAGCGGATATGCGGCATTTCAAGGTGTCGGATAAGCTGTCCGAAGTTTGCCGACATTCTATCTCTGCGCTGCGGCGAACCGTCAGGCTTTGCAATAAAGAGCTTATTATCATAGTACACCCCACCGCCCGCCTCGGTCAAAGCCTTTTGCCGTGCAATCAAATCAAATTGCCGCAGGAAGTACGGCAATGCTTCTTCGGTAATCGGCAAAATACGATCATTGGATTTTGTCGGTGCCATTTCCGTAATGGTCTTTGTTCCCGGCGGCACTTTGAAGGGCATTTGCTCTACAACGCCAAACTGCATTTTTTCAAGGTCAATGTTTGTTGTCCGCAATCCGATAATCTCACTCATACGAAGCCCATACATTCCAGCAAGCACAACAGGCATTTCCCATTCCGTACCTATCACATTGCTCATAAAGGTCTGCATTTGCTCAATGGTGTACGGATCAGGCGTTTTCGCTTGCTTACCGAACTTTGTTATAATATCGCGGGCGGGGTTATGTTCAATGTATCGGTACTTCCGGGCGTGTTCCATTGATACGCTCAATATGCGCTGCGCGTATCGAACGGTGCTATTGGATAAGCCCTTGTCAAATAGCTGCTGAAACATATTATCAAGCATCGCCGGGGTCAGTTGGTTAAGCTGCACATGACCGATATATGGCACGATATGATTGCGAATATGGCTCTTATAGCCCGCAAAGGTGCTTGGACGCAAGTTAGCCTTGCCGTGGTTTTCTACCCATTCCTCCAAATACTCTTTGACGGTCTGCTTGCCTTGTGAAGCAACGACCGGGCTGTAAACAGGATTAGCGAGCTTTGCTTTCATTTCAGCTTCATGCTGCGTCGCTTCTTTTTTGGTTGCAAAGCCCTTTTTTGCGTAGGATTTCTTTTTCCCGTCCTGCCCGGTGTATTTAATGTTTACGTCATAGACGGTACCTGCCTTTCCAGTCAAAACACCGTTGCTGTCGCGCTTATTCTGAACCTTTCTTGATGATACCGCCATAGCTACTTACCTCCCTCCTGGTTTTGGGGAGCTACCTTTCGCTTTGCCCTCTCGTACCAGTCCCAAATAGCAATGTCGGCAAGCAAACGGCGGTTTCCGTTTTGTATATATTCAAGCTCGCCGCTGTCCATCAGCTCGCGCAGCTTGTTTTCCCCTATGCCGCTGATCCGGCTCATCTGCTCAACCGTTTTGAGCATGGGAAGCACAGGCACAGTGGGATTTGATGTTTCCTTTTTTGCCAATGAGATAACCCCCTTTCGTGGTAATGGCTAAAAGGTCTTGATTCATAAATGGGGCTTTAATCGGACGGTTATTAGCACAACCTCACGGGAGTTTCACCCCTGCATGGTTCTCATGCAGCCCTACCCATTGCCTGCGACGCTTTGAACGCTCGGACTGTGGCTGTAAGGGAGTATCATTATGTATTCTGCGCGTCGTTGCCTGCAAGCTGCTAAACTTGCTTTCCGGCGCGGTGTTGATCGCTCGCCCTGAATAGGGGTCATGGCGCACCCGCCGTATGGCTCGGCGCAAAAGGAACGTATCCGATTTGCCCTATACTGCGCCGCCGTTATCTTGCGTCGCTTTCTTTGTCAAGGAACAGTAGGTTTCAAAGCTCGGAAGGACAGAAGCAGCGGAAAGGGGGACGCTGCTTATCCGTCAATTCAGATTTTGAATGAGAGGACTGCCCGGATCAGCCGTGAACGCAATTCGTCGCGTTTGTCCTCGTCCATGCCGAAGTAGGTATTGCCGCGTTCGTCGCGGAACTTGCGCATGGACAGAAACGCGATATAGCTTTCGTAGTGATGTACGACAATGCGCATGGCATCCGGGTCGCCCTTTGACGCGGCTATGATGACCGGGTAGGGCAGCAGACCGCGTGCATCCTGTTCGGTAATGTTAGCATTTTCCATAGGCTTTTTCCTCCAAGTAGCGTTTTAGCAGCTCAATAGAGCTTGTCCGGCGGTACTGAATGGTGCTGCGCGACGATTGGAGCATCGTTGCGATCTCCGCGTCGGTCAGCCCGTCAAAGTAGTACAGCAGGACGGTTTCGCGCTTTACCTCCGGCAAACGCCGCAGGGCGTCGGCAAGCTGTTTTGCCGTGATCTCCCTGCCCGCCACGCAAAAGGACTTTTCAGCTTCTTCCTCCGTGAAATACTCGTCGTTGGTGTAAAGCTGATTTTCCTCCTGCGGGGACAGACTGGAAAACGGGATTTCACGCAGCTTCCGGCGCTCGCGGGTTCTGTCGTATGCCATGCTCTCGTTGCGCAGCGTCCGCTTGCAGAAGCCATTAAAAGCGCATCGGATTTCCCATTGGGTACGATTTGGCTCGTTCATGGTTTCACCTCCTTTCGCAGCCGCGAAAGCGGGTGATGGATTTCCCCTTTCATAAACCCTCAAAGCCGCTCGGCGCGAAAATGCCGAACTTTTTGAGAATTTCTCGAAAAAAATTTTTTTGAGCCTGCAAAAGAGGGGTATTCTGTCCTGCCATGAACGACAAAAAGCGCCCACAAAGGCGTTTATGCCTTTATGGGCGCTCAATGGGCGCAATGAAAAAATGTATAACGCATCATTGCATACGGAGGTTTCTGCATTTGATAGCTGCTCTGTTATGATTTCTGTGCGGCAATATACTACGACAGCGACACGTTCTATCCTTTTTACTCATGTGTTCTGATTCCTCTCTGTTAAAATGCGGCGGGAATAAGGAAAGGCGGCTGCCCCACCGGAATAGCCGCCTTTCCCCACACGATTAGAAACGAAAAGGGGCGCGGGGCTTTTTGCCCGCGCCCCGAAAGGTGTAAGGTTATTTCTCTATAATGCTTAAACTGTGTTTCTGTTAGGTTTCGTCCATAATTCTCCGCGCTGCCACAAGGAAGCGTCCGTTTTCAGTATGATAGCTGCATGTGGCAAGCAGCAAAATTTGTTCGCCGTAGGCAGGGGTGATGTCGGTATCATACAGGGCGTTGTCCTTTAGCCATTTTACCAGCTCGAGATAATCGGCATTGGTTAATGTCCCCGCTTTGAAGAAAGGACGATAACCGCTTTCTTCTTGATAGAATATGCGGGTTTCGATGGCAGCAAAGACCTCATAAGTCCGCTGCTCGGTAATGGTGGTTAGAGTAAACGACGGATTTTCCTTTTGGAAATCCGAATGTCCGTACCTGTCCAGCGTGCCGAACATGGTATCGTTTTTCATATTGTGTCCGTAGATAATGAAAAAGTCGCTGTCCGGCGCACCTCCCGCCCCGATAAAAGGTGTTCCGCTTTGGGACCTGCTACCGTCAAAAGCACGGCGCAGGTAGTATTCCGGCTCCTGTGGTGTATGCATGACGGGATAATCGACCTTTGTATTGGGCATGGTAAGCCACGCGGCAAAATCCGTGTTCTGTTCGTAAAGAGCATAGTAGTTTGTATACTGTGGTTTCTGCGTCTGTTGCGGCTGTATGTCCTGCTCCGATTCCTGCATCTGCTGCGGTTGTATTTCCTGCTCTGCTTCCGGCATCGCATGTCGGGGCTGTGCTTCCGATACGCTTGCTTTCAGCTTGTCGAACGATACCTGCTCCTGTTCACCCTGCATGTGAACTTTTAGGATCATTCCAAGGGACAGGAGTAGCAGCGACACACATATACAGGCCAATCCTGTCAAAACACGGTTCATCTGTTTGCGACGGGAGGGGGGCGATAGTCGTCTGCCTCGAAACGAGAAAAATCGGCTCATGTAATGATCCCTCCTCTGTACACTGCTTGAATAAGGGCTGGGCTGCGCAGCCCAGCCTTTATGACCTTGACCGCATATACTATTTAGACGAACATGATTATCTGCGCTGCCTGTTAATCCGCATCTTTCCACACAACGTAATCAACATCCCGGCTGCGGACATACAGGCAAGAGCGATCCAAAGGGTGATGTTGGAGTTGTCGCCAGTTTGCGGAATTTTATCTATTGGCTTTGTGTTGGTAATCGTCCACACATCGCCGCTTCGGGTAACGGTACGAGTATATCCGCGCGGAACATTTACCTCGTTCACCGTCCAAGTATAATCGTCGTCCAAGTTGCTCCATGTATAGCGCCAGCTATTACTTTCACTCAATGTTACGGTATTCCCATAAGCATTGCCATTACGATAAAGCTGAACAGACACATAGCTCGGACGATTGCTGGAACCACCGTCTTTCCAGACCTTGCTAACAGAAACGGAAACGGTATAGTTGTCCGGGACAATCACAGGAGGGCTGCTCTTTGTGGTGTTGGCAAAGACGAGTTTTCCTTGATAAGCTGTGCCATTTTTCTCGTAGGAAATCTCTGCATGGTAATCGCCAGACTTTGTTACTTTAATAATGACCGTATACAGATTACTATCATAGTTGATGTTGCGGTCATTTCCTGCAACCTCCTCGACCGTATATTTGTAGGTGCCAGTGTTAGAGAAAGACATAGTATCAAAGAAAATCTGATCTCCGTTGTTACTCTTGGTTTGCACGATTCGTCCGTTCTCATCTTTCAGCACAAACACGAAGCTGCTTCCCTTTGGCGCAATGCCGTCCAGCGTTTTGGTTGCGGTCAGCGCTACCTTTGCCGGATTCGGATCCGGGTCAATATGACCGCCGCTCGGCTTGTAATTGTCAAAGGCAGCGGTAGCAGTCTGTCCGGCAACAATGATTCCCGATGCAGTGGTCGCGTCGGTATTGTTCACTGTTACGGCATACCCTCCGTTGCCGCTTTCCTCCACAAGGTAGGCGAAGCCTGCAGGTATACTCTCTATGGTTTTGCTCTCATTATGTTTCAGTGTGAACGTTGCTGTACCGTTCGTAAAGGTAACATCTCCGCAAACAATGTCGCCATTCGGAGTATCCCCGTTCTGCATCAGTGTTACGGTAAAAGTAAACGCCTTTGAAGTGCTGCCACCACTACCGGAAACAGTCTTTTTTACAGTAAGCCTTCCTGTCTGTTCTTGGGTTGTGTTGGCAAACACGAGTTCTTCCCCTGTGTAGGGCACATCATCTTTCAAATAACTCACTTCTGCCAAATAGCTGTCAGAGCCAAGTTCCACCTGGATTTTCACCGAATAAACGGACGGGTCAAAAACGATACCTGCGCCACCTCCTTGAATCTCACTTATCGTATATGTGTAAATTCCGGCAGCATTAAAGACGAGAGGTTCAAATTCGATAAAGCCACGCAAATTATTCACGGTCTGTATCACTGCTCCGCTTTCATCTTTGAGTTGGAAAGTGAAGTCCATGTCACCCGGGTCTACTCCGTCCAGCGTCTTTCTGGCTGTGAGTTTTACCGACGCAGGATCAGGAAATGTGTAGCCGCCACCCTGCCAAGAATTGTCAAAAGCAGCGGTGGCAGTCTGTCCGGCAACAATGATTCCCGATGCAGTGGTCGCGTCGGTGTTGTTCACCGTTACGGCATACCCGCCGTTGTCGCTTTCCTCCACAAGGTAGGTAAAGCCTGCAGGTATATTCTCTATGGTTTTGCTCTCATTATGTTTCAGTGTGAACGTTGCTGTACCGTTCGTAAAGGTAACATCTCCGCAAACAATGTCGCCATTCGGAGTGTCCCCATTCTGCATCAGTGTTACGGTAAAAGTAAAGGCATTGTGGGCGTCGGATCCCTCGCCGGAAACAGTCTTTCGGACAATGAGAGATCCGGTTTGTATAGGCATATCAATCTGTTCCGTTTTTGAAAAAGGTACACGGGCTTTCCCATAGCCGATGAAAGGCTGCGATGTTTCTGCTTCTGCTTTTTTTGCTTCATAAATTACAACATCCTCATAATCATTGTAGCCGTTAAGGGTAACTTTTAATGAACTTCCTGTAATGGTATTAGGAAGATCCATCGCATAGCGACCTTCTCCGACAGGGACAAATTCGTTAAAAGGCTTCTCGAATATGAGGTTTTCATTTGTGCCGACAATTTCTGTAACGTAAACATTCAAACTCTCATTGTAATCCTCAAATCCATCGAAAAGGTCATACAGAATTAGAGAGTATCCGCTGGTAACCTGCTCTACTTCTGCCGCAAAGGAGACATTTACGTTTGGAACGTTAGGTGCATTTGAGGGAGAAAGCGCACAGAGCCAGCTATAAACAGCTTCAACATCTGCTTTTATGTCGGGGTATGCTTGTGTCACTTTTTTGTCTTTGTAGTTATCGTTGTAGTGATAAATGAGAGGTTTGTACATTTCATAGCCCTTTTGAGGGACCCCTCCGGCAAACCGTACTTCAATCACGATGTCAGGGTTCGTGTATGTATATAGTGCTTGCTGTATTGCCGATATGAGCACCATTTCATAGCATGGGACACTCGCCGTATGAAGGGATATGCCACTTTGCTCAATACGGGAGATCATTTCATTCATACTGATAAACGGGTAGGAGTTTTGAATGATAGTACGTAGTTTTCCCGTGCTGGCAGTTTCTGCTCCGTAATGGTCAGAGAGAGAAATTGCTTTGTAAGCTGTTCCGGGTATGTCGTAGATTTCGCTGTCTGCGCAATAGGCGTATAAGGTGCGGTTGTCATCAGTTAATAGTCGAAAAATTCCAGTAGGATAGCTTTCTGCATCTGCGGCGTTCACTTTATAAGCGTACATGCTCATTTCATAGTAGGGCTTTTCCGCAGGATATTGGTAAGGATATTCTGCTGCAAAAGCCGCTATCGGTAACAGGGTGAACACCATAAGAATGCAGAGTGCAAGGCTCACCAGCCAATAGTTTTTTCTGTTGTGTCGTTTCATGGTTTCCTCCTTGTTCCTTCTACCTGTTACAGGTAGCATATTTGATATTTGCTGTGTTTCCTCTCCCTTGTGACGAAAGTACAGAGAGGCTACGGGTTACGGCTGCTTTTCTCGCGTCGGAAAAGCGGGCGGTACATAAGTGAATTCATGGTCTGTGCATCACCGCCTTTCCTGCAAAATATCGGAAATCAAAAAGGCGCGTTCCGACTGTGCAAAAGCACAGGCGAAACGCGCCTTGGTAAAACATATTCGTATTTGGGGGGAGAGCCAAAAAGGACAGACTTATCCTGTCTGTCTGTCTGTCTGTCTGTCTGTCTGTCTGTCTGTCTGTCTGTCTGTCTGTCTG
>ERZ780167.776-NODE-776-length-31375-cov-4.464783_pt1 | contig 31375 bp, 30 predicted proteins | sample MGYA00510982_ERZ780167 | MGnify/ENA primary metagenome ERZ780167 (study PRJEB29588, sample SAMEA2146107) | human gut metagenome | biome: human gut; feature: human-associated habitat; material: faeces | place: Denmark | collected 2008/2010 ... | reverse complement strand
TTTGGTCAATGCCCACACCTAGTCCTATTATCAACATCAGCAATATTAATGCCAAAGTCGAAATAGCATCTGTTACTTTTAGCAAAAAATGCGTTTTGGTTTTTAAACCGATTAATATTCCTGTTCCCAAACATATAAACGGTAATGCCGTCATTCCCTATCACCTCCTAGCTATAGAATAGTTATTTTTATTTTTTTTTTCAATACAAATACCCTCTAATGCAAAAAAAAGGCTTGAAATGTTTTCATTATTTATGTATTTTATAAAAAAAGACCTTTAGGAGGTTCCGCAATGATTAACGTTCTTATACTTTCTAACAAGCAATCTGAATTAGAACAGATTTCGAAGAATTTACGTCGTAGCACTGACGATTCTCTATGCATTATTACTACAACTAGCGCCCACGAGGCTTTGCAAATTGTAAATAAAAATCAAATTCACTTTGACATATTCATTATCGCTATGCAACTAGAAAACCATAGTGGATATATGATTGAGAAAATGATACGCAAAAATAGATTTTATCAATATTCACCATTTATCTTTATCAGTTCTTTTAATCATCTGTTTTCTAATGAGCCATTATCTCCTTTCCCCGCTTATAGGCTACGCAACTATATTATACTTCCATTAACTGATGTGGATATTCAAGGAAAATTTTCGCTTTACTTCGATTACATTTATTCAAATCAAATTCTTTTAAATCTGCTACAATTTCTGGATTTTTAAGCAGTTTTGGTTCAACACTACATCCCCAAAGAACTAACTTGGCACCTTTTTTCTTTATATTTCTATTGACCGCTGCCAAAACATCTGTTCCTGGGTAGCAATAATTATCTCCACCTATCGAAAGAAAAATTTCTTTGGATATAATATTTTTAAGCAACTCTTTCCTTTGAATTTTGACAGCTAAATCTATTTTTCCACTAATTTTTGTCTGGGCTGCAGAAATAAACCATTTCAAACTCTTCTTGGGATATACCGTTACCGTATCTCTCTTTATATCGCATATTGTATCTAATCCATATTTCAAGTCTTTATCCGCATTTAATGAGTATAGTCTACTTTTTTCATTTAATATGCTTACGGTAGAACGAACAATAGCTTCACATCCATGATTATCGCTTCCCGCATGAAGATATAAATTAATCATTTGATCTCTCTCTGTTCTTTTTAGTGCACGTTCAACAAAACGCCTTGATTTTACTGGATTTGATGAACAGTTAATAAGTTACATATATCTCCAAAATAGAGTTTTCTGGATATGAAGTGACTTCATGGAGTCCATTTCTGATAATTTTAGATACAAGAACTAAAACATCTTTGCTTCTTTTTATGAAGGCCTTCCTGTTCCCCACCTTCACCTACAGTAACTAACCTCTCATGTCTACTAGAATCACCGCCATCTGACGGATCCTAAATTTCTTCGTTCTCCTTATCCATAGTTGTGTGCTGCTCATGCTCCTTTAGCAGGGTCGTTGCCCTATAAAAAATGTCAATGCAGCTACTGGCTCTACTTTTTCTCATATTTTTTGCATTCCTGTTTCACAGCACCATTGATGGCGGACGCTTTCCTGTTTACAGTACTTCTTGCTCAAGCGGCTATAAAGTTGCCTTCCTGATGGATATCTGACATCATTTTCGCATAAAATACACGGATCAATTTACCGCTGACAGCAACCTTTTCCTGTCACCGTTTCAACGGATTCTTTACACAGATTACATAATGATCATAAATTCCACGGAACTCCTTGTTTCTTGCAAGCAACGATACCATTACCTGATACCAGATCTTTCTGTGTTTTCTTCTCCCGCGTTTGCTAATCCGGGTTCTCCCTTTATGCTGGATCTGTTTCGGTGAATCAAAACGTCTGATATCACCCACCTCAGCTATGAATCCTGCTATTGTGATGCTTCCTACTCTTTTAATGGCGAATAACTTCTCCACATACGATACTCTTCGGATTATTTCCTCAAGTACTTTTTTGATGGCTTCCAACTGCGAAGTCCATAATCGCTGCTCTTCAAGCAGCATATACAATTCACTTTTTGTTTCAATTTTTCCGTTAAGTCCAACACTGTTGTGCGCAACTTCAACCAGGGCTTTGCTCTATCTTTTTCTTCTAATTAACGCACCTAACGTATGTATTGAAATCAATGCTCTAATCATTACAACTGGAGCTCCTATACACTCAGCAATGACTTTAGTGCTATATTTACCTATCAAATCGCATGAAAAAGTATAATACATTTTAATTCTTTTTATTAGAGAAAAATTCATAAAAAGTGCTTTTTCTTTTAACCAAAGTCCATACCCTCTTGGATTATTCAAAAAAAGTGAATTACCCGCCTTGGTTAGTCCATCACTTCGATATTCATATATCCAAACTATATCATTGTAGAATCGCATCTTATATCCATCATTAGCCATTCTGTTATATATTACTGCTTCAGTCATAAATTTTTCTCCGGAATACTCTGGATATCTATATTTTTTATGAATCTCCGTAAAAAAAGCCAACGCTCTCTCTCCGTCAATATTCCGGTATCGATCCAGCAATGTCCCATCATAATAATCTGTTTCAAACAATGTGTTCGGTGTAAAATTGGAACTCATACCAAGATTTCCGGCTACACCACAGTATTTTTCATCTTTTGGTAATGACTTTTCCCATGCAATTATTTTCTTCAACGCATCATCTGTCAAATAATCATCTGAATCAACAACAAAAAACAATTTTCCCTTTGCAAGATCCAATGCGAAATTAATTGCTCTACATTTTCCACCATTCTTTTTTTTGTAATAACGAATAGGAAATTTACTTTCGTTGTTCATCCATGTTCTAAATAGCTCCTCTGTTTCATCCACAGATCCATCATCCACAACCAGCCATTCAAAATTATGAATTTCCTGTCTTTGCAATGACTCGTATAATCGATTAATAATATAAGCACGATTATACGTCGGTGTAAATACAGTTATCTCTACATTCACAATCATCACTTCCTTATTTTTCTCAAAAGTCTCTGAACAAAATATAATAATCCATAATCCAACAAATCATACGCAATGAATGTATATACTTTATCTATTTTAGTTCCTCTCACACCATCAAAAAAAGAAATAAAGCGAGGATTTCTCAATATGGTTTTTATCTTCCAGATCACTTTTGTTCTACTAGATTTCTTTTTATCCGCCATAATATCAGCTTCTCTTTTTTTCCGTACTTCGTCATCTGCCCATGTATATGTATATAAATGTGTTGCATACTTACCATAATCTTTTAATCCGATTAACATAATACCATTTACTAACTGAGTTCTATCAGTTTTTTTCCACTCTGATAGTTGTTTTTCAATAACCACAGTATCACGAGTAACATTTGTCCCCGAAGGATACTCATATCCTTCATATGCCTCCATTATTGCTTTAATTAACCAATTTCCCTTTTCTGCGCCAAAGCCAAGCCCCGTACTTATATATCTCACATCATCAGACGCCATCCAACAGCTATTTTTCAACAATTCATCAATCCCGTTATGCAATAATACATCCGTGTCAAGATATACTCCTCCCTGGTTATACACAATGTACAGTCTGACATAATCTGACACAAAAGCCCATTTCTTATCTTCATACGCTGCTTTCACATATGGATTACAATTTATATCAAAATTGCTCTCATTCCACTCGATAAGCTGATAATCAGGACAATATTTTTTCCAACTATCAATACACTGTTTTATAAGATTTGATTTGGGATTTCCCCCAAACCAGCAATAATGAATTATTTTTGGTATCAACTTTTTCCTTCCTATTGTCTAAAAATGATAGTTTAAAAAATATTGATAAATACTTTCACTACCATCAATTGTTCTTAATCTATACGTTTCTCTCCAAGATAATTTATATAATACAGTATCAGATTTGATAACTTGTACAATATTTTCGCTACCAATTGCCTGATTCATTGCAGCCTGTAAATCATCTCTATGCAAATTGTTATTTGGCACTTTCTTCAGGAACATAGATATTGCCGGAATTTCACATCTTGCTACTTCTATCAAATAATCAAAAAACAAATAATCAACTGCTGCTTGCTCTTGTGACCAGTATTCTTCAAATGCTTCTTTTATAAATCGATAGAAAACATTTCCTCTCCATCCCCCTAATACAAACGTTGTCCATCTCATTTGTGACAAATAACCACAAGAGGTCGGATTACTTTTACAAGTAAAAAAAGGCAACTCGAAATATGATTCTGGCAAAGAAGATGCACAAAATATTGTAGAATCTAACCATAAGCCACCGTACTTTTCAAGCAACGAAACACGTATGTAATCCGATAAATGTGCTATTCCCATTTGTCCATTTTTTACTTTGTGCATCATATAATCAGGTATGTCTATATAAACCGAATATGAATTTTGGTCAATAACATGTACTGGATGAGAACCAGTTTGTTTTCTAATACTTTTTATACACTGCTTTACTAAATCAGGTGCCATTTCTACACCAGTCCACCAACAAACCCATACAGGTGCATTTTCTTCAAACACGCCTATATCATCAATGTTTTTATATTTTTGGATCAAGTCACTCAATTGTCTTTCCAAATAATTTAATATCCATTTATCTTTTTTTTCGTGTGCTATATTTGAAAGTTTATTCAAGTGAACTCGTCCACAAAGTTCATCCATAACTCTTAATAGCGCATACAATATCGAAAAGGCACAATCTGATTTAAAATTATTAATAAGCAATAAAACTCGTCTTTTTATTCTTGACGTTAACGTTTTCATTTTAATTTATTCCTTTTTAATGACATTAACTGACTCAATAATCCAATACATACACGACTGCCAACTATACTGATACTTTCTTTTAAAGAGTATTGTTTTAACTCAGAACAATTAAATCTTATGCTATGTCTACTAGACTTAATTCTATTCTTGCACTCTCTTTTTTCTTTATCATTTAGCTTGAAGGTTTCTTGATAAAAATATATACATGCTATGCAAAACCTCATTTTGTCGATTTTATATAATTTGGGATACAGGTCTTTGAAATATGCAATTCTCTCCAAATATGCATCCAACGCATCTAGATGTTTATAAGATATAGAGTTCATAATGCTACCTTTACGTTGAAAGTAATAGTATAATTTCTCATCTACATAAGCCAGTTTATTGGTTTTTGCCATAATTCTATACGTGAAAAATTCATCTTCGTGATAACGTCCAGTTTCGAATTGCTCACCAATCAGCATATTTTTATGATATAGTTTATTCCATGCAACAGCTCTAAATGTTTCACCATTAATCAACGTTTCTAATGCTTCCTCGGTTGAATATATCTTTACCGATAGTTTGTTTATCTTCTCATCCTGTTTTTCAGTATATACCTGGCAAATATCACATGCTGCGATATCCACTTTATAATCTTTTATTGTTATGTATAAATGTTCTATAAATTTTGTATGAATCCAATCATCACTATCCAAAAATGCAATATATTCACCTTTAGCAACCTTTAAGCCTGCATTTCTTGCTGAGGATAATCCTCCATTCGTTTTATGTATCACATGGATTCTATTATCCCTTTCGCTCCATTTGTCACATATATGGGGACATCCATCCAGTGATCCATCATCTACTAATATGATTTCCAAATATTTGTACGTCTGTCGAACAAGTGATTCAATGCACCTATTTAAATATGATTCTACATTGTAGACAGGAACTATAACACTGATCAGGTCTTTCATCCTTATCTCCTTATTCTATCTTATACTTCTTATCCAAGCCGGTAATTTTGGCATATAACGTATGAAACCAACAATAACTATCCGGAAATAAAACGACCCATCCTGCCCTTATCTTTACTGATTTACTCATATAAGAGTTTGATAAAATCAACTTTAATTTTGTTCTTAATTCATTACGAATTTCTTTTCGGAAAGGTCTGATTAGCTCCCCTTGTTTCTTAACTGATAAGATAGATATAGCAATTAACTGCCTTGTCAGTCTTTCCTCAACAACTTCTTTGACTTCTGGAATATCCTTTGAATCTTGTTGAATTATTCTCATCACACGCACAGGATCTTTTAATTTATGCTCATTTAGTATTGATGTAGCAGCTGAATCTTTACGTAGAATATAATGATATGGACAAAAATCTTCATACACTGCTGAATCTGCAGCTTTAAATAGCCAATAATTCATTAATACATCTTCATTTATTCTTATATCCATTGGCATAACATTTTCATATAATAAAGTATAAAACAATTTCTTATGATAAAGTTTGTTCCACAAACCAGGCTCAATGAATGAACCTGACAACAGATCCTTTAAACCAGCTATTTTATCCTGCTGCACAATTCGCCCTGTATTATAGTAATACTCTACGCGACCTGGAAAGACCATTTGATATCCACAATGTGAAATATCAGCGTCATACTTTATCGCATTATCCAGCAGTTTCTCAAACATTTCTGGTTCAATATAATCATCTCCATCCACAAATCCCAGATATTCACCTGATGCTTTTTTTATTCCATCAATTCTTGCACTAGTTACCCCACCATTCTCTTTATGGATTGGAATAATACGCTGATCTATTGATGCATATTGATCAATTATTATTCCTGTACCATCTGTCGAACCATCGTCTACAATTATTATTTCTATCCTCTTATGCGTCTGCGCAAGGATGCTATCCAAACAACGACCAATATGTGATTCAATGTTGTACGCAGGTACTATAATTGATATTAAAACACTGCTCATCAGTCAATATACCCTATTTTACCTTTCAGCTCTTCGTTCTGTTTCATTCTCATTTCCATAGAAACATTTTTTCTTAAAGTATATTCCTCTCCATAACACTTACTGTTTTTCATTCGTTTTTTTTCTTTTCCTAAATACTCATCCAATGAACAAATAATCTTGGCTGGTGAACCTACTACTACTGAATTGTCCGTAATATCATGTGTAACTGTGCTATGAGCACCAATTATCACATTATTTCCGATAGTTACACTAGGCAAAATAACCGTGTCCGCACCTACAAATACATTATTTCCAACCTTCACCCCACCTATTTTAGTGTAACCGATAAACTGTTTTGTACTTGCATCATGGCAAAGCACATGTACTCTAGGTGCCATTGTCACATTATTACCAATTTCAATTAACCAACAATGTGCTGGATCAAGAATGACATCATTCAGACGAGTAAAATTTTCACCTACTCTCATTCCCATTTTTATAAGCTTTTCCGTTGTATATTCACCACGTATTCGATATATTAACTCTTTTAGATAATTCACCTTATTCCTCCATTAGTCGAATCAACATATTTTGTACAGCATTTACTGTTTCTGCTGTGCTAAACGCTTTTCCGCGTTGAATTGACATATTTTTATAGTGCTTTAACAACTCTGGATTATCCATTAATTTTTTAATTCCCGAATACAAAGCTTCTTCATTATTCTCCACTATAACGCCAAACTCATCATTTTCACCAAGCATTTCTTTCATGCCTGACACATTCACCGTACATACTGGTGTTCCTACAATTAACGCTTCGGTTGTTGCAGTAGAAAAACCTTCTGCGTAACTAGCACATACAAACAAATCACAATTAGAAACGTATTTATATGGATTTGTTTGATATCCCAAAAAAGTAACTGCATTTGAAACACCATTCTCCTCACACAAATTTTCTAATTCCTTTTGTTGCCATCCAGTGCCTAAAATCAACAATTGTACGTCATATCCTTCTTCGAGCAAACGTCTTTGAATCCTAATCATTCGATCAAAACCTTTATTCGGAACAATTTTTCCTACGCCACACCAAAAAAAAGTGTTTTTTTTAAATAAGTCTTCTTCTATCCTTTCAGCAGCTTTCACAATGATTTTTTCAGATTCATTTGTGTTATATAATACATGCGTTTCACATTTTATCGGACAATATCTAATAAAAGCTTGTTTTACTTCCTCTGACACAAAAATCATTCTGTCTGACTTCTCGTAACACTTGTACGCCTCTTTAATGTCACGAAATGATTTTGCCAATTCTTCTTTATTATGATATGTACAATGAATCCAAGACACAATCTTCGTTTTGTTTTTAGGACAACCTGCTACAATTCTGGCCGAAGGCCCTTCTAAATACGAAATCACAATGTCATACTCATCCGATACAAGCCAACGGTAAAGTTGTTTTGGAGAAAGCAACTTCATATAATGTGAATTTCCACGAATCGCATGTCTAAATGCGTAACGATATTTAATTTTAGAATTCAAAAACTGTTTATTAACACCTTCATCAAACAAAGCAAGTACCGTAACATCAAATTTCAAATAATCCATATTGTTTACCAAGTTAATTAGTACTTTTTCTGCGCCACCAACCGATAAATCATGAATCACAAACAAAATTTTAATTTTGCTATGTCCGTCGTTACTCATAACCCTCTACTTCCTCTTTACTTTTATTTATATAATATGCACTCCCATATCCAACAGATCATACGCAAAAACTCATGGATATATTCCGCTTTGTCACTAAAATTTTTATATACTATTCAAAATATGCTGGATTTTTCAATCTCATTTTCCATTTCTATTTTTTTCTTACTGCCTTTAGCAAATCAAAACAAATGAATCACTTTAGATGTTTGTTTGTAAAGTTCAAAAATTTCATCCCGTTTTGATCTTATTTAAATACATTTGTAAACTTCCAATCAGAATTTTTAAATCTATATTTCAAACTATTTATTTTCACTCTAAAAAATTGATAATTGAATACTCTCCATATCGTACATACCCGCAATAAAACACTCGGATTAATATCCTTATCTATAAAGCAATTTGGTATAAGATAGTAATTATCAGAGTTTTTATTTTTTCTCAAATCCCTCATCTTTCTTTTCTGTAAATGAACATATGGAAACTCTCTTGTATGTAACTCACCATTAACTGAATATATTTGAAAAAGATGTCCCTTGGCTACTTCAAATATAGAATTTCTAATAAGATTCGATTTGTAGCATCGCTCATTAATATCAAAACTAACTGTTTCGAAAGATGTTTTATAAGGATTGATGTCTGCACCAATATTTTCTAGCATAATAGGACTATTAGTTTGCATATATATATCATTCACATTTCCAGGCAGCCATTCATCGAATCCACATCCTCGTTCTGTTACAAACACTTCTTTATATCTGATCTTTCCTTCAATTTTTCCCATGAAAATTCTATTATTTTTATATGAGTTTTTATATAAAGACAAGTGTCCAAGTGAAAACAGTTTATCATATTTTCTTAGCATATCCTCCGTGACAAACATATTTAGATTCCCAAATATTTGGTCTAAATCGCAATGTCCCCACCAATCGTAGTCCTGAATATAATCTTCAAATATCACTCCATATGCACATTTATAGTCACATAACTTTTGCGGTTTCGATAATGTAATTTCAAAATCAAACTTCGACTGAATCAATTTTTTGCACTCACCGAAATTCATTTTAATCAGATGCACATTACTAGGATAGTTATAAGTTGTATCATCATCTGAAAAAATCAGCCATTCAAAGCCATAATTAAGTTTGCATGAATCCAAAAACAATTGTATATACTCCGGCAATTTCCCAAAATATGCTATAATAATTGCAATTTTCATTTCTTTGTTTTCCTTTTTATTATAAAATATAATAACACACCTGGAACTACTGAAATTAAAGTAAAAAGCCTATTTGTTGAATGCCCTATGAAGTAATAATCTTTTGCTAATAAACTCTCTGCAACATAATGTATACATGCCTCTATCTTTAGCTTAAAACTAGGTGCATATTTCATCACATATCTACGTTCATTACAAAATCCCTTAGGATTACGTACATATTGATAAAACATATTTTTTGAACTTCCATCATTCATATATTCAACCACGCATACCGGCTTATTCATAATTAACACAGTGTAATCTCTCTCCAACAAATGTTGTTTATAATATAAACTATGGTATTTTTCACCTTCAAAAACTGGAATTGGCGGATATTTATTTATAACAGCAGTTACACCAATCAACTTTTTATCACCACTATTTCGAAAGACTTTTTTCTTTCCTCCACTATAATAAACTATATTTTTATATCCCCACCCCTTGAATTCCTTTAAATCGTTTGGAAAAGGTGTCCCTACTACATTACCATCTTCATATTGATCTAATGCATATATTGCACCAATATTCTCTCTCTTGTTTTTTTTCCAGAATGATAAGATATCTTCAATAGCAGTATCCGTTAAATAATCATCTGAATCAACATTCACAGAAAGCTCTGTATCTATGTTCGCATAAGCTGTATTATACGCTGTATGCATTCCTCCATTTTCTTTATAAATATATCGAATGTTAAACTCCGTTTTTTGTTTGATCCATTTTTCTACAAGTTCTTTTGTATTATCTGTTGACCCATCATCAACAATCAACCAATCAAATGCTTTGCAAGATTGTTTTTGCATACTTTCATAACATTTATTCAAGCAATACGCTCTATTATATGTAGGTGTAAAAACTGTAATTAAATTCATATTTTCCAATTCTTTCATTGTAACTTATTTAGTCTGTTTTTTATTCTTAATAAGAATACTAAGAGTTTATTTCCTCCTATATAATCTACCAATTGAAGCATTTGAACCTTTCGATTCTTTGACCATCTTAAAACATCCTTATTTTGGTTCAACCTTTTCATTATTCGATTGTATTCTTTTTTATTGGTAATAAAAGACATTGAATAGATGGCAGTTCCATACTGATATCCTATATATGGTTTTAAAATGTCTATTTTTCGAATCTTTTGTTCTTTTTCTAGCAAAGACAAACAAACTTCAATATTATCAATAAGCATATCCATCTTTTGCACTGTAATACTATTTGAAATTGAAGTTTTTCTTTGTCTGTAGCAAACAATCACATTTGCGATAAAATCGAATTTTTCCGCATATAACGCCAATCGCAAACACCAATCTATGTCTTCGGATGTAATTCCCAAATTAAAATATAGCTTCCCTTGATAAAATAATTCTCTTTTAATCACTTTATTCCAAGCACATGCAATCCATAAATCATGATCTACTTGATATTCCAGTGAATTCTTTTCCAGTTTGTCTAATGGCATATTAGTATCTTGTTTAAAATATGGTTTTTCAAATACATCATCACAAAATTTCATGTAATTAAAAGATAGTATGTCCGCATTACTTACGTTCAATCGAGAATATATTATATTTAACGCACTACTATCATGCCAATAATCATCGCTATCTAAAAATAATATGTATTCTCCTTTCGCATTTTCTATTCCAATATTTCTTGCGGCAGATAATCCTTTGTTTTTCTGATGAATGACCACTATTCTCTTATCTTGTTCAGCAAATTTATCACATATTGTACCACTTTCATCTGTTGAGCCATCATCAATCAAAATCACTTCATACTGTTTGAACTCCTGTTTTAAAACACTATCAATGCATTTAGCTAAATAAGCAGCAACATTATATACAGGTATAATAACAGTAAATTTGGGGCAATAATTCATAACTTTATCCCTCTCATCGCATTTCATCTTTCTTCACCAAGTAATTACAACCTGATACCAATAAAACGCTAAATACGCTACCACCATAAATAGTCCCATGATTTTAGATGATTTTTTAGTGAACATATGATCTATTTCCCATGGCAACAAAATATAATTATATAATGATGCATAAATTGGCAAACGACCAATAAAGATGCCACTTGTAAACATGGAAATAATATATAATCCGGTAGATACAATTGACATATTTGCACAAAAATTGATTACAGGATCATTTTCATAATGAATGTATTTCAGTCCAATAAGAGACAAAATCGTTGGTACAGAATACACTAAAACCCTAAATACATTAGTTCCATCATCTCCCCACAAGGTCCAGTCATTCACCATGTTTGCATACTGCGTTTCCTGCATCATATTATCCAGTATACTTGTAAACTGATTTACAAAAGTCACCGCCACTAATGCTGCACTTAAAAACAAAATCGTCCTTTTATTCCATGCTTTACCTTGCACAATTATCACAATAGGTATCATCACTAACGCTGATTGATGCATTGTAGACGCAAGTAAAATCATCAAAATAGTAGGAACCCACTTTTTTTCTAACATAAATTTTGTTGATGCAAAAATTATCGTTACTGCGGCAAACTGTCTTACACCGTTAAACATCCATGATAAGTAATCTGTTGACGCAATAAACAAAAAAATAGACAACAAATAATTCGTGGAATACTTTCTATAAATCGTAACAAGTATTATAGCTTGAATACTTGCTAACACACAGAAATATACTACATCATTACTTCCAAAGATGCATTTTATAATACCGCTTAATGCAGAAAAACCTTTATCCTTTGTTACAGATGGGATATAGTTTAAAAGACCAGATATTGTGTTGGGCAAGTTTCTAAACATTGTCTTATATGCATAGCTGTCCCCCATATCCCCTCTAAATGTTGCCATTATAACAACTGGACAAAAAGCAAACGCCGCAAATCCCCACGAAACCCTATACTCTTTTTTACCTAATATGTTTTCTACACGATATCCACCACTCATTACTGACTTCAAAAAAAACATTGCTGCAATCCACACCAATATAAAAATATATTGTGACATACAATTTCTCCTTTATAGTTTTAATTATACTATGCAATGCTAACGGGATAATTCGTCAATGTCATGTCATTCTCTCCAGTTCCCTTTTATAATCCAATCCCCTCACTCTTTTTCAAGTCCCTACTCTTTCCCAATTCCTCAAATATAAAACAGCTTATATGCACACGTCCAATCCCTCGCACTACTCCTCCCCAAAGAACCTGCATTTATAAGCTGCTCTCTATCATCCGTTTAGCTTTTCTCCAACTCCCATTTCCCTCGTAAGTTTCCGATCCGATTTGTCTTTGCCTGTTTTTACTCCAGGCTCCTCACCGTTCTCTCCACCACAGCTTCCTTCCGAAACTCTCTTTTCATCTTCTCTCTTCCTGCTTTACCCATTTTTTCCCGTTCTTCTCTGCTGCAATGCAGCATCTTTTTCATTGCCTGATACAGCATCTCTTTGTTTTTTACTTCAACCAGCAGACCGCTTTTTCCATTTTCTACGCTTTCCCGGCAGCCCGGGATATTGCTTGTGATAACAGGGCGGCCGGTTGCCGCTGCTTCCAGGAGGACGTTGCTCATGCCTTCATGATAGCTGGGAAGAACGACACAGTCTGCTTCTGCATAAAATGGGCGCGGGTCTGACTGAAAGCCGTAAAAATGGGCGATTCCAAGCTGTTCCAGTTCTTCTACCTGCTTTTTGTAGATATCTTCAAAGAATCCGGCCAGATCAAGGACAAAGTCTTCGTTTTCTTCTTTCAGCCGCCGAACGGCATAAAAGAGTTCTTCTATTCCTTTTTCTTTCATGATTCGTCCGAGATACAGAAAATGGACACGGCTGTGATTCGGGTAAGGTTCCATTTTGTATTTTTCCAGGTTAATTCCCGCACCGGGCAGAACAACCTGACGATCTGCCGATACGATGTTTCGTTCGCCAAATTCGCGGGCGTTTTCTTTATTTTCAAAAAAGACATATTTTACTTTTCGGAAAGCGATTCGATACAGTACCGTAACAAATCCGGCCAGTACTGGTTTTTGGAATGCAGTTCCAAGTCCCTGTACGTTGGCATAATAGGGAATCTTTTTGCAACTGCAGAGCAGACCCATATAGATATTTGGTTTAATGGAATATGTAAGCACAAAGTCCGGGCTGATTTTTTGCAGAAGCCGCTTATAGTCCCGCAACAGCTTTGCCTCGGCAAAAGGATTCACGCCACGTCGGTTCATGGATACGGGAATACACTCGATTCCCATTTTCCGAAAATCTTCTTCATGCCCGACAAATGGCATGGCAAGAATCACTTCATGCTCTTTCTGCAAGGCTTCCACCAATTCTTTGCGAAACTGCCAGAACATATACGAATGATTGGTTACAATTAGAATTCGTTTTTTCATTTTTCTTTCCTGTTTCGGTGTAATATTCCGCATTGTTTCATTACTAATTTCATTATTTTCTTTATAAATTATATCATCTTTCAATCAATATGCAATTACTTTTCTCATTATTTTCCAGCTTCTATGTAAAACGAGGCAGCATGCTTTCCTTCCCAAAAACATCCTGCCCGTTTCTTCCTATCTTTTGCTATCTTTGCTATTTTTTCTATCTTTTGCTGTCTTTTACTACTTTTTCTATCTTTTGCTGTTTTTCTATCTTTCTCTGTCTTTTTCTATCTTTTTTATCTTCTTCTATTTTCCAACCTTCACAACCTCTTTTGCACCCTTCATCTGCTGTTTTTCCAGTCTGCCTTCGTGAATTCCATCCTGCCGCAGTACGGCTCCTGCTGTTCTCCAGAGACATTCCAGATCCATTTTGAGCTGGATATGGTGCACATAATATCCATCCAGTTCAGCTTTTTGCCGGATCGGCAGCTCATCGCGTCCATGGATCTGTGCCCATCCGGTAAGACCCGGACGGACGCTGTTTGCGCCGTACTGCTCACGCTCCGTAAGGAGGTCATACTGATTCCAGAGTGCCGGACGCGGGCCAACCAGCGCCATATCGCCCTTCAGGATATTAAAGAGCTGTGGCAGCTCATCGAGGGATGTTTTCCGGAGAAACCGTCCGACTCTTGTGATGAAAAGATCGGGATTATTCAGCATATGGGTCGGCATATCATGTGGGGTATCGATACGCATCGTGCGGAATTTATATATGTAAAAATACGTGCCGTTCTTTCCTGCCCGCTTCTGCCGGAAGAAAATCGGTCCCGGCGAATCGAGATGGATCGCTATGCCAAGCAAAATCAGCAACCACGACAGTGCTGCCGTTCCAACCAGTGCAAGCAGCCGGTCCAGCAGATTTTTCAGATACATTTGATAAATTCCAGATTCCCTCATGTTTTCTTCCCCCTATTCTTTCACCGACTGGTTACTTTTCCGGCCTTCTTTTTCTTTTCCATAGCCGTACTTTCCGTAACCATAACCATATTTTCCGTAGCCATAACCGCCATAGGTGCTGTATCCGTAGCCTGTCGCACCCTCCGGCACGCCGTTCAGTACATAGCCGCAGACCGGAATTTGCGAATCCTCGAAGAATTCCAGTGCCCGCTGTACTTCACGGTCCTTGGTAGTTCCCTGGTGTACGACAAGAACTGCAGAATCTGCGATTCCGCCCAAAAGGGATGCATCCGACAGTACTCCGCACGGCGGCGTATCAATAATCAGAAGATCCGCATCCTCTTTCAATTCTTCGATCAGCGTTTTCATCCGCGCGGAACGCAGCAGGCCGGCCGGATTTTGTGTACTTCCGACACCCGGCAGAATTTTCAGCGACAGATCCCGATAATCGGTAAGTGCCTCATCCAGGCTGATCTGTCCTTTCAGCACTCCTATGATTCCACGTCCCTTCCGCTCGGAAAGTCCGATACACTTCAATACCGACGGATTTCGCAGATCTCCGTCCAGCAGCACTACGCGGTATTTTTTCTTTGCGAATGCTTCTGCGAGATTCACGGCAACGGTTGTCTTTCCCTCTCCCGGCACAGAGCTTGTCACAAGCAGAACCGGGCAGTCGGCTTTTCCAAGCCCGTCCTCTGTTCTTGTCCGGATGAGCTGCATCGCTTCTTTGAAGGAATCCGGCACTTTGGGGTTACAGATCGTGATGGTCTGTTCTTTTACGTTGCTTCGTTTCTTAATTTTCGCCTCCGGCAGATTTCCAAGGAACGTTGCGTTCGTCAGCTTTTTCACGTCCTCTGCCTGGCGAATTGTTTTTCTTGTTCTCACATAGATGAAAATCAAAAGCAGTGCAACGGCAAGTCCCGCCGCTGCTCCGATCATTCCGGCATATACCGCATCCTGGCTGTTGATCGGGGATACCGGTACGCCGCTGTCGTCTACCACCGTCAGCGTTGTCGCACCGATTATGTACTCTGCTACCTCCGGATAATTGGTTATGACGGACTGAAGTACGCGATATGCCGTATCCGGTGAAGAATCTTTGACGCGAATCGTGAACAGGTTGGTGTTTTCCATCACACTCGCCTCAATTTGGGATGTCACTGCTCCCACCTGAAGATCCCGTGCCACAACATCCTTTAATACACCGCTTGTTACGATATAAGGAAAGGTTTTTCCAAGCTGCTGCGCCGTCACATTGTCATAATAGGAATAGCCGACCGCGCGGTTTGATCCGACCACAAATGAGGTGTATGCCTCATACATGGGCTGATACCGCAGCTTTGCCGTCAGAAAGGAGCCGCCTCCCATGAGGATCACAAGAATCAGCACGCCCAAAAAGAATTTTCGGAATGCCTGGAAATATTCTGCCAGAAAGGCGATCAGATCGATTTTCTCCGGTTCCGCCGAATAGGTTTCATACGTTTCTCTGCTCATGCTCTTTGCTCCCTCTTATCGTTCTGCCCTGCTGTAGGTGCCGTATCCATATCCATAACCGTAGCTGTTGCCGATCCGCTCACCGAATCCCGGATAAACATTTCCAAATACACAGCCGATCACTTTTTCCTCTTTCTGGTTCAATGCATCAATCGCGTCGTTGATATCCCTCGTCAGTGCGCCGTCCTGCCGTACGGAAAGAACTGCCGCATCGGCATACTCTGCAAGCTCTTCTGCATCCGCCGTCATTCCCATCGGCGGCGTATCCAGAATAATGTAGTCCATATTGGTCCGGCATGTCTCCAGAATCCGGTGGAAAATCTCACCGCCGATTGCAAGCGACGGCTCTTCCAGACGATTACGGCAGATTCCGGTATATACGTTGGTATCCTTGTGTTTCTCAAAAACGCCGGATGCCGACTCTTTTCCGAGGACAACCTTTCCGAAATCCTTTCCGTCTTTTTCCGGAATCTCAAAGATTTTATGTAACGCCGGCTGTCGGAAATCGCAGTCCAAAAGCAGTACACGGTTCTGCTCTTCTGCAAGGGCAAGCGCCAGATTTGCCGCAAGGGTCGATTTTCCTTCATTTTCCGCCACACTGGTCACCAGCAGCACTTTTCCGCCTTTTCGGTCCAGACGCCCCCGCACACGCGATGCAATACGCTTTAAGGATTCCACATACAGAAAGCTCCGCGCCGGATTGGTAATCAGCATGGAGCTGTTTTTCTTCTTCTTTTCGTGATACACAACGCCCAGCAGGTCCGCATCAATTTTGCGGGTGAATTCTGCCTCATTTTTGACGGTATCCCGCAGAAAGGAAAAGAGTCCGATGAGTGCCGCCATAGCAAGGGCTGCCGCAAGAAATGCGGTCGCGGCATACTTTTTGGTCGGAATCTGGTTCGATGGCACGCCGGAAACCTGCGGCTGCTGCAGTGTCTCCAACACTACATTCGGAATAATATAGTCGGAAATGCTCGTATAATTGTTCAGTACCGACTTTAAGATCCGAAATGCCATTTCCGGCGAATCTGCGGTCACAGACAGCTCCATCAGATTGGATTCCGGCACAATGGAATCATTCATTTTTGCCGGAAACGAGGACAAGCTAAGCTCCTCCATCACTTTTTTCTTCAAAATCGTATTTTCCAGAATTGCTTCAAATTTCTGTGCCATCTCATATGTGGCCGACAGGCTCGATGCCGCATTGGCATCCACCCCGCGTCCCATAACGGCAAATGTGGTTTTCACCGTATACCGGTCTTTGTGTACAGTCGCCATCACAGTATAGGTTATCATCGCCGCCGAACAGGCAATCAGAAGGATGACCCACCAGTTTTTTGCAATGTCGCACAGGATACTTCGGAGATCCCAGTCTGTTTTGCTGCTCTGCCCGTTTCCTGTTCTGTCGTATTCTCCCATCTGGATCCCCCCCTATTCGTTTACACAGACGATCAGGCGGACGGAGCTAGTCTGCCCATCCTCCGCTGTCGCAGTGTATGTCACTTCATAAACACCCGCACTTCCGGTATCGACCGGATTGTCAATGGAAAACTGGTTTTCTCCCAGGAGCTCTTCTTCATACGAAGCTGCATGAAGCGCACCGTCTTCTCTCTTTTCATACAGCATCTGATCTACACTCACGCTTTCCAGATATGCCTGCGGATCAAATGGCTGCTGCAGATCCAGATGAATCAGGTAATCGCTCAGGGTAATCTGCGGCTTTCCGTTCTCCTCTGCCGGATCATAGAGTTCTACTGTCACCGGAAGACTTGTCACATCTCCGGCGCGGTTTGCAACCGAATATGTCACGTGGTACAGTCCCGGTGTACTGCTGATCTCATCCTCGTAAGAAATCCGGATGCGGTCGGTAATCGTTCCGTCCAGGCAGTCCTCCGCGGAAAGTCCCTCTGTCAGATCATCTGCATTCAGGCTGAACCGCAGCGGGCGATCCAGGGAAAAGACCGGTGAGGTGTAATCATTATACACCAGTTCCCGCTCCGCATGCGTAACGTGGTTATCGGAATCAAAGGCGACGATACTGATTTTCCGCCGCCCTTTTTCCACAAAATTCGAAATATGTTCCACAGCAAGAGAACTCGTCACATCGCCGTCTTTTTTATCGTAAGCAGTTACCCCGGCCAGAAGTTCTGACTCCTCTGCATGGATGCTGGCAGAAATCTCACTGTTGTCCATCGTAATTTCCGGCCCTTTTCCGTCTTTTCCCGTCTGCTGCCGCACCAGACACCCGCCAAAGGCAAGTGTGGAAGCCAGAAACAGAATGAGAACTGCCGCTCTCGTTTTGTGCATATCAAAGATGCTCCTTTCGTTTCTGTAACGCCATTCTTCCTGTTTTTAGAGGAACCAGCGTCTTTTCCGTTTTCGTTCCGGGGACGGTTCATAGAAAATCTGACGGTCCTCCAGGATTCTTCTCGGATTCACTTTCACTAAAAGCTGTGCATACGCTTCTCCATACCGCTCCTCCAGAAACTGCCGGACCGGCCGCATGTCCGTGGTCCGGTAATCAGCTCCGTGGGCATCGCTTGCCACACAGCCCGCAAGGCGGTTTTCCAGTAGAAACCTTGCTGTCCGCTCCGCCTCTTCTCCAAATCTTCCAAACACGCTTCCTTTGTTGATCTGCAAAACCGCGCCCATTTCCCGGAATTCGTATAGAAGCTCCGGTGTATCCTGCACGCAGAAATACCGCTCCGGATGCGCCAGCACCGGGATTTTTCCCATCGCCGGAAATTCCAGCCGCTTTCTGATTCCGTCCGGCGCCATATCAAACGGCACCTCGATCAGATAATAGCGGCTCTCATGGAGCGGTATCAGCTTTCTCTCTCTGATTTTTTTCCCCAGCGGTCCGATGCTCATGATTTCCATACCGCGCACCAGGCTGATGGGAATGTGTTCTCTGTTGATTTCCCTCTCCAGACGGTAAAATTGCTCTTCTAACTGTTCCGATTCGTAGTTGACGTATCCGTCCTCCACGCCTTCGATTCCCGTCTGGTTTGCATGCGGCGTCACCGCGAGGATACGCACCCCGCTTTGTGCCGCCATTTCTGCCATTTCAAGGGAGGTGGACAAATTCGGGGATCCGTCGTCCACTCCCGGCAGAATATGTACATGAAGGTCCGTCATCCCTGTTTTTCTCCTTCGTACTGGTATTCCGGTACCATTTTCTTTACCAGATAACAGATGTCCGGACATTCGTTTTCCGCTTCCTTCGCGAGTTCCTTTATCTGCTCCCGGAATACCTTCTCGTCAAATGCAATCTGTCTGCCGATAAAAATCCGGCTGTTTTCTGTGGTCTGCATGCCCTCTTCATTCATCAGAAGTTCCTCATACAGCTTTTCGCCGGGTCGCAGGCCAATGTATTTGATCTTGATTTCTTTTTCCGGCTCATATCCGGAAAGGCGGATCATATTTTTTGCCAGATCTGCGATTCTGACCGGATCTCCCATATTCAGGACAAAGATCTGACCGTTTTTCGCATAGGCGCCTGCCTCAAGTACCAGGCTGACTGCCTCCGGAATCGTCATAAAATATCGAATGATATCCGGATGCGTAACCGTCACCGGACCGCCGTGTTCGATCTGACGGCGGAACAGCGGAATGACACTTCCGTTGCTTCCCAGTACATTTCCAAAGCGCACTGCTGCAAACTCTGTCGTGCTGTGTCTTCCGATCAGCTGAATCACCATCTCACAGAGCCGCTTGCTCGCTCCCATGATGTTGGTCGGGTTGACTGCCTTGTCTGTTGATATCAGGATAAACTTCTTTACCTGATAATGGCTCGCTGTGCGCGCCGTTTTTAAGGTTCCAATAACATTGTTTTTAATCGCTTCATTCGGGCTGTCCTCCATCAGCGGCACATGCTTGTGGGCTGCTGCGTGAAAGACGATGTCCGGCCGGTACTTCGAAAAAATTGATTCCAGCCTCCGCTCATCCCGCACAGAACCAATCAGTACTGTCAACTTGAGATCTGGGAACTCCCATTCCAGAGATTTCTGGATCTGGTACGCATTGTTTTCGTAAATGTCAAAAATGATCAGATGCCCGACGTCGTGTCCGGCCAGCTGGCGGCAGATCTCACTTCCGATCGAACCGCCTCCGCCTGTTACCAGGATTGTTTTTCCCTTCACATAGCCCAGGATTGCATCGAGATCCACCTGGATGGGATCTCTTGGCAGCAAATCCTCAATTTTTATTTTCTTTCTGATCTTTTTTTCTTCCTTCATAGCTCCCACTCTCATTCTGTTGCGTTTTTCTCCCGTATTCAGTTATCCTGTTCCTGCAGACAATCTTCCAGTAAATACAGCATTTCAAGTGCTGAACGAAAACCTGCTTTCTGTTTTCCGCAGATCAGAAATCCCTGCAGACTACAGTGCTGTCGGAACTGAATCTGAATACTGACCATACGCTCAGTTCCGGCTGGAAGCGTTGTATCCTGATTGTTCTTCATTTCATCTGTAAATTCCCACTCTTCTTTTTCCCCTTCTGAAAGGCTCCGCATACAGCTTCCTGCATCCGGCATGCCGAGCAGGTCATAAATGCGGTTCATCCGAAGCAGCATTTCTCCGTATCCCTCAAACGGAATGTCATAATGAAGCAGCGGCAGCCGGATCACTCCTTTGGAATGGCTTCCCTTCACTTCCTGAAAGCATAAAAATAATGCTGCATCTGCTGTTGTATGTACTTTTTCTCTGATTGTTTCTACTTCTCTGTTCATATTTCTCTCCATATGATATTTATTCTTTTACGGTAATGTTATATGTAATAATTATTTTTGGAATATTATACCAAATCAATCTCGCATCGTCAATCTTCTCTGCCTCCTTTTCTTTCGATTTTCTTTTGATCTTTCTGCTGTTTTTTCTGCCTATCGTTCCTTTTTTTACTTTTTTCGACTCTTTAAGCCATCCGGCGTCGTTATCTGTCGAACGATTTTAACAGAAGTGCGGCAATTCGGCTTGAATGAGATCCTGCCACTATGCTAAACTACATTTTGTAATTTTATGACGTTTGCTGTAATGCTCCCTCCTACTTTTATTTTGTACCCTATCATGTTTCTTTGCGCCGGACAACCGCTTCGACTCGAACGGCTGCACTTCGACGCAAACGGTATGCTTTCCAGGAGGTGTTTTCTTGTATTCCAAATTAATATTCCCACTCGATCCGAACGATGCTGTTCTGCTCGAAATTCCAGTCATTATCTCACAGGGTGTTTCCCAAAAATACCGGCTGGCGCTCGACGACCTGATTTACGTTGAGGCCTGCCAGCACCGACTGATTCTCCACACCATTCAGGGAGATTTTACAACCCGCTGCACGTTTACCGACCTGACGGTCTGCCTTACACCAAGTGATCGTTTTTTCCACGGCGGAAAAGGTCTGCTGATCAACTTTGCCCATGTTTCCCTTGTACAGGTAACCGGCGAAATTCTGCTGAAAAACGGGCAGATCATTTTCTGCAGCCGTCGACGGAGGCGTGAGACCCGGGAAGCCTTCCTGGTCTACGCCGGAGCAGGAAAGTTTTCCTACGAAACGATATAAAAAAACAGGAGGGCTGCCGCACGAAGAAAAATTTCCACAAAATATAGATTTTGTAGTGTTTTCGCTTCGTGCGACAGCCTCTCCTGTTAATATATGTTTTTGCTTAATGCTTGTCTGCTGCAAGCTCCATTCGATCTGCAAACTGTGTATAAAAATCTGTATTTCCGTCATACGGAAGCAGATAAAACAGCTTCAGAATGTTCATGCTGATCTGCTGCCGGAATGCATCGTCCTCGCTTTCGCGCGCCGCATTCTGTTTTTCCTTCAGATAATAATGCCATTTTGTCGTAAAGGCTTCGTATTTCCCAAGCTCCGGCGTATCGAGCCAGCGGCGGACCTTGACCTTTGTCTTGTTCTCCTTCGGACATTCGTTCACCTGAAGGAAATAAGAAAATGTTCCATCCTCATACAGCCGACCCAGCGGAAACATCCGACAGAAGCCCGGGCGTGCATCGTGGATGCTGCAGCGGCCTTCTTCATTTAAAAAGCTGCACCGGTCTGACTGCTCTGTCATCTTCAGATGTGGCAGAATAACACCGTCCACGACACGAAGCGCCACGTTCCCAGCCAGCAAAATCTCTTCCATCGTCTTTCCCAGCTTTTTCTCCAGGCGGTAGACATCCATCGGGTCGAGTACAATCGAATCTCCCATCCCATGACAGCAGGCGGAGCATCCGCGGCAGTCGTCGCAGCCCACTTTTACAAGATCATTAGCTCCGTATCGTTTTCCATCTGAAATTTTATCTATCTCTACATTTCGTTCCATTTTTTCTTCCTATCTTTTCTCTTAATCCTTGCTTTTGGTCTCTTCTCTCGATCTTTGCTTTTAATCCTTGCTTTTGATCTTTGCTTTTGATCTTCGCTTTTGATCTTTGCTTTCGATCCTTGCTTTCGGTCTTTTCTCCCGATCTTTATTTCTTCCTCACATTTCTACTCCCACAACATGCAGTACCTCGTCCTTTACCTGGAATTTGATTTCCATTCCCGCAAAGGAAAGTCCGTAGACGCGTTCTTCGCTGTTCTGATACGATGGACGCGGATCCTGCTCCAGCACTTTTTTCAGCGCCGCACGGTGGTCTGCCGGAACCTTTTCCAGCAGCTCGTCCGGAATCTCAACCGGAATAAAGTATTCTTTCGTCTTTTCCGTAAAGCTGCCAAGTGCCTCCACGTGACTGTCTACATGCGGCAGATACGGTTTGATATCCAGAATCGGTGTGCCGTCCATCAGATCTGCTCCCGTAAGGTGCAATACCGGACCAAGCGACGGATGCTGCTCCACATATTCCAGCTTTACCGAAGAAAGACCGATCGGATTCGGACGGAACGGCGAACGCGTAGCAAATACGCCGACACGCTTATTTCCGCCAAGCCGCGGCGGCCGCACCATCGGAGACCAGGTATCCCGCACGGCTTCCGAAAACTCCCAGATCAACCAGAGATGGGAATATTCTTCCAGCCCCCTCAGTGCATTTGCATCGCGGAACTCCGGTTCAAAAACGATCATACTCTTTAGTTCTTCGATCAGTCCGCTCTGCCTCGGAATCCCGAATTTTTCCGGGAAATCCGTGTGGATTCGGGCGATCACCTTCATTGCAATTTCTTCTGCCACGTTTCTTACTCCTTTTCTTTCCTGCATCTTCTCTTCTATTTCGCATGGCTCTGAATCATTACCATATGTTTTATCTTAACATTTTGTTTTTGAAAAGTCCACCATGCGCATTCCCCTTCGCCGACTCCCCTGCGGATACTACACGTTACGGGTCACGCAGAGCCTGCCAGACGGTGACTTATACTCCAAGCTCCCGCATGCTTTTCAGCAGCTCCTCGATCTGTTCTGCTGTTTCCTTTACTTTCTCTTCCATCCCGATCAGTTCCCTGCGGTACATCTGTTTTTTCTCCGTCACATCCAGCGCATGTACCGTCTGGACCAGAAATGTTTCTGCCTTTGACTGAAGCTCTTCCGGCAGATGTGTCTCTTTCAGACGGTTTCGAAAGCTTTCCAGATCCTTTCCTGCCGCTCTTAAATACTGATTCATATGAAGCCCCATGTGGCGCATCCTTGCACGCCCCTCGCTTCGCACCCTGGCATACGTTTTCTGGCTTTTTGCTGCATACAGTGTCATCTGTACATACATCAGGCTGGTCAGTGCCTTTTCTCCTGTCATTGCAGTTTCGTACAATTCTTTTTTTACTCTTTGGCTGCTCATACATTCCTCTCTCTCCGCCACGCTTCTTTCGCTGGCAACGGATGGCAGTTCATATTTGGTATTCAGGAGTCGAAGGATAAAAAAAGACTCCTATCATGACATCTGCCACAATAAAAGTCTTGCGTTCTCATTTGATACGGATGTTTCTCAACATCGGCTGACGGTTTCAAACCCGCACGGGATGTTTTTATTTCAGATCCCGCGGCGTTTCGCTACTCCCTTTTATTTGTTGAGATGAATCTTAGCACACTTATTGCTAAATTGCAAGCATATTTTTTGCATATCATGCATGATTTCATGCATCCTATTATTTTTGACGGTGTTTCTTCCTATATAAATGGAATGCCGGAAAGCATACGGTTCCCACCATTAAAATAAGGAAAACCACATCCGCATACAGCTTCACATATTCTGCCGCCTGCTCCCATGCAGCGCCGACCGCTGCACCGATGCCAACCAGAAGAAGATTCCAGACCGTACTCCCGACTATGGTATATAGCAGAAATCCCGGCATCTTCATCCCCGCCATGCCGGCCGGAACCGAGATGAGACTTCGGATGATCGGAATGCATCGGCCGAGCAGCACAGCCCGCTGCCCCTTTTTCTGAAACCAGGCAATGGTCTTCCAGGCATCCTCTGCCCGAAACCCCAGAAGCTTCATCGGCCGGCTCTCGAGCAGCTCGGCAAGCCCTTCCGGGCTGACGAGGGTTCCGGCTCCGTACAGCACCAGCGCGCCAAGCAGTGAGCCCGCCGTAGATGCCAGCACAACCCCCGCCGGGTGCAGCCGAGTACACGTTGTCAGAAAACCGCCAAAGGTCAGAATCACCTCGGAGGGAATCGGTGGAAATACATTTTCCACCGCAATCAGAATCAGAATACCAAGATAGCCAAAACGGTTGACCATATCCAGAATCACGCTCTGCAAATTTTTCTCTTCCTTTTCATTTCCGGCATAGAAACCTCTTCCCCGCAGCTGCCAGATAGCCGGTTTTCCGGTCTTATCGGTTTTCCTGCCGGAAATGCTCTTTTTCTTCTCCTGCATTTTATGCGCCTTTTCCACGGTGCATGAATCCTTTTTGACTACTTCTTTACAATTCCGTCAGATTTTCTTCCTTTTGTTTTCATGTTCTCTTCAGAAAAGCTTTATCCCGTGTACACATTCTGGTCACAATTTTCCCGTATACTAATCTTATCAACAACAAAGGAAGTAAAAAACAACCTCCATTGTTTCTCTATAAATAAACCGGAGACGGCAAAGCATTTCTGGAAGCACGTCTCCAACGCCAACCTTTCTAATAGATAGATTTCTTTTTCATACCGCCGGGGCTTCAACCAAGTCCCGGCCTCTCTCCTTTTGGGGAGATTTTTTTTGTAACGATTCAGATCCATGCGAAATTCCGGAAAAATCGCGAATCATGCTTGCGCGAAGGAGTGCTTTTTCTGAATCGCTTCTATTCCTGCCGCATTTTTTTCTTGCACGTGACTTTTCTCTATAGTAAAATAAAATCAGTTGTTTGTAACTCTTCAGAACCCAATGGGGAAAACTTTGCATCATCCCTGCAGGAATGATCCGTTTCTTTCAAACAAATACCATGGAAAAAAGGGAGAAAAATACCATGAAAATTGGATTTGACAATGAAAAATACCTGAAAATGCAGTCCGAGCACATCCGCGACCGCATCAACCAGTTTGACAACAAGCTGTATCTGGAATTCGGCGGAAAGCTGTTCGACGATTTCCACGCATCCCGCGTTCTTCCGGGCTTTGCACCGGACGCAAAACTGCGCATGCTGATGCAGCTTTCCGATCAGGCCGAGATTGTTATGGCAATTTCCGCATCCGATATTGAGAAAAACAAAATCCGCGGTGACCTCGGCATCACCTACGACAGTGATGTACTCCGTCTGATCGACGAGTTCCGCGGACGCGGCCTCTACGTCGGAAGCGTAGTAATTACCCAGTATTCCGGCCAGCACAGCGCAGATGCCTTTAAAAAGAGACTGCAAAAGCTCGGCATCCCGGTTTACATTCACTACACAATTCCGGGCTACCCGCATAATGTGCCGCTGATCGTGAGCGATGAGGGATACGGAAAGAACGAGTACATCGAGACAACCCGTCCGCTCGTTGTCGTTACCGCACCGGGACCGGGAAGCGGAAAGATGGCAACCTGCCTTTCCCAGCTCTACCATGAGCACAAACGCGGTGTCCATGCCGGTTATGCAAAATACGAGACCTTCCCGATCTGGAATCTGCCGCTGAAACACCCGGTCAACCTGGCTTACGAGGCTGCTACCGCCGATCTGAACGATGTCAACATGATCGACCCGTTCCACCTCGAGGCGTACGGCGTTACCACCGTCAACTACAACCGTGACGTTGAGATTTTCCCGGTTCTGCGCGCGATCTTCCAGCAGATCTTCGGCGAGAGCCCGTACAAATCCCCGACAGACATGGGTGTCAACATGGCCGGAAACTGCATCATCGATGATGAGGCATGCCGCGAGGCTTCCCGTCAGGAGATCATCCGCCGCTACTACACTGCTGTGGACGGTATCGCAGACGGCTCCCGCTCCGAGACTGAGGCTTACAAAATCGAGCTTCTGATGAAACAGGAAAACATCGTTGCCGCAGACCGCACCACCGTTTCCCCGGCTCTTGTTCGTGCCGAGGCGACCGGCGCACCGGCTGCTGCCATGGAACTGCCGGACGGACGCGTCATCACCGGAAAGACCGGCGATCTGCTTGGATCGAGTGCAGCGCTTCTGCTGAATGCGTTAAAAGAGCTCTCCGGCATCGACCATGACGTACATGTTCTCTCACCGGAATCCATTGCTCCGATTCAGACCCTGAAAACCAAGTACCTCGGAAGCAAGAACCCGCGTCTTCATACCGACGAGGTTCTGATTGCGCTGTCTGCTACTGCTGCACAGAGCGAGGATGCACAGAAAGCACTCTCCTGCCTGCCGCAGTTAAAGGGCTGCCAGGTGCACTCCAGCGTTATGCTCTCTGACGTGGACCGCAAAATGTTCCAGCGTCTGGGATGCGATCTGACCTGTGAGCCGAAATTTCAGTAAATAATTTTTATATCTTGGACATAAAAAATCCAGGGCATACGGTACTTTCCGTACCTGCCCTGGATTTTTTCTTTTCCGGCTTCTGTTTATAAATTTTCTTTTCCGAATCCCATTGGCAGCAACTCCTCAAGTGTCATTTCATTCCAGGAACCGTCGCCCTTGCAGAGAAGGACGAGAAATTCGTTCGGATCAACGAATTCCCGCAGCACCTGACGGCAGACACCGCACGGTGTGCAGAAATCCTCCGGCTCTGCCTCTCCCGGGCCGCCGCAGACGGCGATCGCGTCAAATTCCATTATGCCATCGGATACGGCTTTGAAGACCGCGGTGCGCTCCGCGCAGTTTGTCGGTGTATACGCCGCATTTTCAATGTTGCATCCGGTATAAATCGCTCCATTCTTTGCCAGAACCGCCGCGCCTACGCGGAATTTCGAATACGGCACATACGCAAATTTCCGCGCTGCCAGAGCCTGTTTTACCAGCTCCTGTTTTATTTCTGTACTGATTTCCTGTTTCATATCCAGCATCCCCTTTCCAGTATCCCCTTATTTTTTCTTTCTTATTTCTGATCTTCCCGGATCAGAATCCGCAGTGCCTCGATGGCTACCTGGATCGCACCTTCCGTATCGTGCGTAATGTGGTTCTCCATGCCGCGTTTCACTCTCTCCTGATTTCCCATCACAAGAAAATCCGATCCGGCACGGACGCCGCGGGCACTTGCCACGATAAAGAGTGCCGCCGATTCCATCTCTGACGCTTTGCATCCAAGCTTCATCCATGCATCCCATTTTTTCAGCAGCTCATCGCCGACCGGCATCTGCTCCGGGTCGTGCTGGCCGTAGAAGGAATCCTTGCACTGTACCACGCCCGCATGCCATTTTTTCCCAAGATTCTTTGCCGCCTGCACCAGCGCATTCGTCACGGTAAGGTCTGCGACTGCTGGGAACTCGATCGGTGCGTATTCCTTTGACGTTCCCTCCGCACGGATCGCTCCCGTTGCCACCACGATATCGCCGCCCTCTACATCGAGTGCCATACCGCCGCATGTTCCGACGCGGATAAACGTATCGGCGCCGCACTGGATCAGCTCTTCCATCGCGATGGAAGCCGACGGACCGCCGATGCCGGTAGATGTAACGGAAACCTTTACACCGTCCAAAGCACCCGTATAAGTCACAAATTCCCGGCTGTCTGCGACGAGCACCGGGTTCTCAAAGTAAGCTGCAATTTTTTTACACCGTTTGGGATCTCCCGGCAGAATCACGTACCGTCCCACATCGCCTTTTCGGATCTGCAGATGATACTGCAGCCCTTCTTCTCCTGAATAATTCTGCATATGCAAAAACCTCCTTAAAATAATATAGTTAATTACATCTAATCATAGACAAATGTGTTTAGCTCGCATTCTCAAACCAATAGATTTTTGAATAGTTCCATAGTAATTTGCACTTTCTCGCATTAACTTTTTTACAATGTTTTGTTTGGCTTTGAAAATTAATCGCTTTTTGGTCCGGGTATAGTGCTGTTACATATCCTCTGTGAGTTTCACCATTTTTGAATGTATATTCAACCAAATCCCTATGATGAATTCCTAAAACATGGTCAGTTTTAGCTTTGCTTTGTCTGCGCATAGGTTTTATTGCCCATTCTTTTATATCACAGGTATCAGGCTGCAAGTCCGTAATGCAGACAGCATCATTGGTGTGTGATTTCTCAATATTCCAGTCAATGCGTTTGTTGGCTGTATCCCCACCACTCGTCAGATATAATACTCCCAAACCTGACAATTGTTTTCTAAGCCACATCTTACCAATCATTACATGTTGTGCATAATTCAGGTTTTTATTGTCAGACGATTTTAACAGGGAAAAATATCGATCCATATATAATTCTTCCTGGCCTTCGGTTTTCTGATGGCAGCTTTCACATAATGTAATCAGATTGTCTAACGTATTAGAACCATTTCGTCTTCTTGGCTTAATATGGTGAACCTCTAATCTACAATTAGATTTTCCGCATTCCATACACTTACCGCCATCTCTTAGAATCGTTGCTTTACGGATATTTTCGTCCAGTCTGTTGGATTTTTGATATTGCCAGCTATAAGACTTATACCCATCTGTTAATACCCGGATATCAATAGAAACATCTTCCAGCCAATAATTTGTTATATTTATCCATTTATTAAGCCGATTAATAACTCTTATGGTAGCTTGCCGTTTCTGTAAAATACTTGGAGCAATTCGTCCTTTTCTTTTAGAAGATTTACGATTGTCGAATCTCGCCTGCCGATATCTTTTGTGATAACGATGGTAACGTCTATAGTTTCGCCTAACTTCCATAAGATGTTTTACATCATTGCGTTGCTCAATGGTTCCTTTGAAAACAACTTTATTTTTACTTTTACATTTCTGAACCAGAGCAATCCCTACATGAAGTCCGCCATCATCTATTCCACAACGAATCTCATCTTTACAGATTTCATTTTCTTGAATTTTTTTCTTCAATTGTATTACCATTGGATATTTGCTGACCAATGCTGCTCGTTTCTTACGGATAAGAAACCATGCTTTTGGTTCTTTTGTCGGTGCTAATTGTTTCCCATTAGCATCTAATACAAAAGAATAACTTGTCATTTCTGACACCTTCCTTTCGGAGAATTGCTCTTCGTGCCAAAGTCAAGTAGAGGATATGTGTTTCCCTGTTATCAATGCAGGACATTAGCATTGTTTCCTGGTTTGTACTCACAGAGCTTCAGACTGAAGATTACATCTAAAGGTGTGTCTTTACCTTACTACTTAACATAGTTCCTATCTGCAACATGTCTTTCGACAGTAGCAGTCACTTAGGCTTGAGACCTATTGTTAAGCTATAGATAAGAGATTTCATATGTCCACTCTTATTTACATTTATATACATATTTCTATGTTTTTAGTTACTTAACAATTAGTCCTTCGTATTTTCGTATTCTCATAGTTCTATTCTACCACAGGCCGCACCGCAAATACAAGGCTTGACACCATTTCGCTTTCCCTTTCATTACGGATATAATCACGTTCCGCAGTTGCCTTTTCCAATTCGGGATGCTACAATAGGCACAGAAACCAGAGTTCTTACTTTCATTTTTACGAGGAGGGATTATTTTATGAGTTCCTATGTCATTAGCTGCTGCTCTACGGCAGACCTTACCGAAGAGCATTTCTTCAAACGGGAAATCTCATACATCTGTTTCCATTACAAATTAAATGACACCGAGTACGCGGACGATCTCGGCAAATCCATGCCGTTCGATCAGTTCTATGCCGCCATGGCCGCCGGCGCTTCCACGAAAACATCCCAGGTGAATGCCGATGAATTTGAAGCCTATTTTGAAACATTCCTGCAGGACGGCAAAGACATTCTCCACGTCTGCCTCTCCTCCGGCATTTCCGGTGTCCTAAATTCTGCGATGATCGCCAAAGCCGACCTTGAAGAGCGCTACCCGGAACGGAAAATCCTCATCGTGGATTCCCTCGGCGCTTCCTCTGGCTATGGTCTTCTGATGGACCGCCTTGCCGATCTGCGCGATGAAGGAAAACCGCTGGAAGAGGTTTACGATTTTGCGATGAAAAACCGCCTCAAAGTCCATCACTGGTTCTTCTCCACGGACCTCACCTTCTACGTGCGCGGCGGCCGCATCTCCAAAGCCTCCGGCGCAATCGGCGGACTCCTCGGCATCTGCCCGCTGCTCAACATGGACAACGAAGGCCGGCTGATTCCGCGGTTTAAAATCCGTACGAAGAAAAAAGTCATCAAAAAAATCGTCGACCAGATGGAAGAAAACGCCGAGGGCGGCCTCTCCTACTCCGGCAAATGCTACATTTCCCAGTCCGCCTGCTACGAAGATGCGCGGGCCGTTGCGGATCTTATCGAGGAACGCTTTCCCAATCTGAACGGAAAAGTCGAGATCAACAACATCGGAACCACCATCGGCAGCCACACCCGACC
>ERZ780167.760-NODE-760-length-31849-cov-9.528276_pt1 | contig 31849 bp, 50 predicted proteins | sample MGYA00510982_ERZ780167 | MGnify/ENA primary metagenome ERZ780167 (study PRJEB29588, sample SAMEA2146107) | human gut metagenome | biome: human gut; feature: human-associated habitat; material: faeces | place: Denmark | collected 2008/2010 ... | reverse complement strand
GGCGGGTAATCCCCCGCCGTGTCGCCCGCGTGTTCAGCTCGTGGGGGGCGAAATAATGCACTTGCACGAGGGCCCGGTAATGGCCCGCGTCGTCGTCCCCGAAATCGTCGGGTATCTCCGTATAGTTGAACGTGATATACTCCGCGTCCGGGCCCTTGTAGGTGTTCGCGGCGGCGGGGGAGTTCATGAGCCCGTCGAAAGCCTCGACGAGCCGCGCCTCGATACTCATTTCTCCGCCTCCTTGAACTCCGAGCACTCGAGCTCGTACATTTCCCGCGCCTCCGTATAGGCCCGCTCGACCTTGTACCGCTTTCCATTCCAGACAAGGCGCTCTTGCCCGTCATAGTCGGCGGCGTGGAGCTTGACCGCGATAGCGAGGGTAACTCCGATTTGCTTTGCGGCGTAGAACTCGGAGCGCCGCACCGATTGCACGTCGGCGAAAACCTCCGTCTCCTCGACGGCCTCTTTCGGGTATCCCTCCTCGTCTACGTCGTGCGTGACGGCCTCGAGCGTCACCGTATCCCGCCAATACATGAGTTATCCCTCCTCCGGCTCCGGCTCCTCTTGTGCGATATAGTCGTCCGCGAGCGAGAGCGCGTTTCTCAGCTCCTTGTACGAGGCCCGGTATTTCTCCGAGTCCTCGTTATCGAGTCCGAACTCGGCCTTTACATAGGTCGCGACCGCCCGCTTGATAAGCGGGTCGGTCTCGTCCTGTGCTTTCTCCTCAATAACGCCGACGCGAACGAGGTCGGCTCGCGCGGCGTTAATGAGGTCGGTCAATTCGGAGTCGTGGGCGGTGGAGGATACTCTCACATACTGCCGGATACTCGTCAGATACGAGTCTCCGATAGCCATTTAGAGCCCCCCTTACGCGGTCGCCTTTGCCAGATGGACGAACGCGCCGAGACCGGCGGCGGGTTTGCTGTCGAACACGCAAGAGCCGAGGAAGTCGATAGAGTTCGTAGAGAGGCCGGAGTGCTCGCTCTTGACGACGGTAATATCCTGCGAGTAGTTGCCGATGATGTAAGAGAAGTCGCCGAGATACGCCTCGTTCGCGGGCACGGAGCCGGTGAAATAGACCTCGTTCCCCATGATGTAATACTTCCCGTTCGCGAACTCGATAAGGTTGTTCTTGCTTTTGTTCATGAGAGGGAAGAAGCTGGAGAAGAAGGTCGTTTTTCTCATGCACCACACGGCATTTCTCTCGTAGCCGTCGCCGAGCATACCGTACAGGGAGACCACGTTAGCCTCGCTGAGGGTCGCGTCCTTTCCGACGGTAACTTGGTCGGTGCCGTCGGTGTACGCGCCGCTCGTGCCCTTACCGGCGGTTTTCACGCCGCCCGGCTGGTTGGAGCCGGTGCCGGTGAAGATGTAGTTTTCAATCTTCCGGGCGACGGCCTCCGCGATAATCTCGACGACGTAGCTCTCAAAGGCGGAGAGCGCCATTTCGGAGCACGCGCGGGAGGCTTTCACGAGCTTTACGATTTCGTAGCCGGTGAGGTTTACGGACGTGAGGGTATCGCCCGCCGCCGTAATAGCCGCGTTCTCGGTGTGGAGGGTCGCGTCGTCGTTCACGCCCTCAACGGCAAACTTCATGTTGCCGGGAACGTGGAAAATCCGGCACCGCTGAAGAATGGGCGCGACCTCGTACATTTTCTTGATAATCTGATTTGCGGTCGTCTCCGGGATAATGGGGAGGCCGGAGCCCGCGGCGGTGCTGTAAGCCCTCTGCTCCGCGTCGGTGAGGGGCTTACCCTGTAAGGTTTTCAGCCACGCGGAGCGGTAGAGCTTTTCGTCTACCTCCTCGGAGCGGCTCTCGGGAGTGTTCACGCTCACGGGGTTTGCGACCGCCGCGCCGCTGTTGAGCATACGCTCGATGTTCTGCCGACGCTCGAGGCCCTCGGCCTCCTCGTTCAGCTCGCGGAGCTCTTTCTCGAGAGCGTCCATATCCGCCTTGTCGTCTTTCTCGATGATGGAGCGGATTTCGGCCTTGCGAGCGCGGATTTCTGCGAGTCTTTTCTCGATGTTCATTTTGTTACCTCCATAATTTTTTCAGTAGGTGAGTGCTATCAACCTCTTACGCCGCCGGACTTGCTCCAAAGCCGCAAGCTCTTTCTCGTGCTCCACCGCGAAAAAGCTCCGCGCCGCAATCGAGGTTTCGTTATAGGCGGGAATATCCACCGCCGAAACGTCGTACAGTTTCTTGACCTTTGTAATCGTCCGCGTGTGCGTGGTGCTGTCGTACTTTGCCTCCCGCACGGTGAACGAAAAGGACATTTTATCCACATAGCCGCCGTCGATTTCCTCGTACAGCTCCCGCCCGGCGGTCGTGCCGCCGAGATTTGCCTCAATATCGACCCCGCGCTCGTTAATGTCGAGGGCGAGCGTCTTGTTTCGGAGCCGGGCGACCACTTTCCCGGCGTGGTTGTAGTTCATAATCACGTCGGAGAGGTCGCACTCGTCGAAAGCGTGCCGGTCGATAACCTCGCAATACTTGATACCGTCATACTCCGCGATAACGGTCGGCGTGTCGAACACGACCGCCGTACCCTTTACGCGGTACTCCTCGGAGCCCTCCTCGCGGGGGACGAGGGAGAAGTTCTGCAAGGCGCGGTATTCGCGCCCCTCTTTGATTGTCATTTCTGGCCCTCCTCTCCGCCGCCCTCCGGCGGCTCGTTGTCCTCAGGGTCGCCCTCCGGCGGCTCCGGGTCTTTCTCCGGCGGCGGGTCGGTCTCCGCGCCGGTTTGGTACTTGTCCGCGAGCTCCGCGTTTACCATGTTCAAGGTCTGCACCCGCCGGGCCCCCTCCTCGCCGCCGATAGTCGGCATATCAAACATAGTGAGGATTTGGTCGAGCGTCGCCGCCCCGATTTCGGTAAGGAACTTCGCCGCGCTCACCTTGTCGGAGAGCGTCGCGAACTGTATCGAGTTGGTAGAGAACACGACCCGGTTTCCGTGCCCGAACTCCCGCTCTGAAAAGATACAATTCGAGAACGCTTGCGTCAGCTTGCGGAAAAACGGAGCTATCTCGCCGTTATAAAATGCCGACTCCTCCGCCGCCGTCGCGGTGTTCTCGACGATAGGTTTCGACACGCCGAAATAGTCGTAAATCTCCTCTTTGATGTAATTTAACTGCGTCGAGGGGATAGGGGTCGTTTTGTCCTGTATCGGCGTGTAGTCGTACTTTGCGTCGGTCACGATAACGCCCGCGCCGTTGTTCTCCATGCGGAGGTTGTCCCGGATAAAGTCGTCGCGGCGCTTGTTCAAGTCCTCCGTTTTGACCGCGTTCGAGACCTTGAGCACGCCCCGGATGATAGCGACGAGCTCCGCGAATTTACTCATAGACTGGTTAAACGTGTTCGCCGTCTTGAGCACGGTCTCGAGGGGCTTGTTATTGTCCCCGAAAATATCGTTGTCGAGGAAATGCCGCCGGATATGGATAAGCCGGGAATACTCGCAAATGTACGAGGAGCCGGTCGCGAAACGGAACCGGCAATACATAACGCCCATGTACTCGAGGAGCTCGAAATACTGCGCGTTGATAGGGTAAATCTCGACGAGGCGGTTTGCCGAGTCGAAAATCGGGTACGCTATCGCGTTGTTGTAGACCTTGTATTGAGCCGCGAGCTTGTAGTAAAACTCGGAGGCGGTCATATACCTGTTAGGCCGGAACTGTAAAACCCGGTCTAAATAGTCGTGTACCGCCGTCGTGGTCTCCTCCGTCTGCCGGACGTGCCGGGGCTGTGCCGTGGATACCCGCCGGGCGAAAGCGTCCACCGCCGAGCGCACGGTATTTATGTCCCATGCGTTGCCCGAGTAGGGGATAAAGGTCGACTCCCACGAGCTCAAGAGCTTATAGGCTGAGTAATTCTTGTTGTCGTCCCGTTTCTTCCCGAAAATCGTCTCGAAAAGACTTCGTTTTTCTCTCATGCTGTCACCCCACAAGATACATATAGTCCTCGTTATCCCGGACGTAGATAACCCACGCATTGAGGAGAGATACCGCGCCGTCAATCCTGCGCCTGTCCGAGACCTTGACCGGCTGTATGTTGTTTACCCCGCTCTTTTTGACCGCTGTATTTGAGAGGCACCACACGAGCACGGGATTTCGGTTATAGTTGACCTTTTTGTCGGCAAAGGCCGCGCCCATTTCCCGCATAGGCTGAGACCATGTATAGGGCCCCTGTGCGACCGCCCGCATATCAAAGCCGTTTGCTTTCATTTCGTCGACCCAATATCCGGCGAGGGCCCGGTCGTACCCCACCGCGAAAGCGTCTATCTTGAACTCGTCGCGCATTTGGCAAAACCACGCCGTAACCTCCGAATAGTCGACGCGGGCCCCGTCGCATATCGTGAGGAGCTCCCGCTCCGCCCATATCTTGTAAGGGGCCTCTTGCGAGTTGTGCTCGTCGAGTTGGTCTATCCGCTTTTGCGGTATGAAATAGTGCTGTAACACATAGACGGTATCGTCCTCACGGCTCCGGCGAATGAGGAGCGTCGCGCACGTTAGGTCGGTCGTCGCGGAGAGGTCGCACCCGCCGATAGCGTAGGTGTTATATACGTCCTGCATGGTAAAGGTCGCGTCGTTCTTGATGTCCTCGAACGAGAGCCATACCGACGCGGAGGTCTCCGGGACGTTGAAGTCCTTGCAAAGCACGCCCGGCAAGTCCTCGGGATTTTTCTTCGCCCGCTCCACAAAGGCCGCGAGGGTCGCGTATTGCTTTATCGTCCCGAGGCCGGGGTTTGCCTTTATCCACGCTTGCGGGTCTGTCCATTCGGCCCGCGCGTCCAGCTCGTAGAGCACGGGGAGGAAAGTATCCTCCGTTACCTTGCCGTCGGCTATGTCGCACGCGAGGCCGTACAGGTTATCGAAAACGGACTCGCGCACCGTCCCGCTCGTGGTAATCATGATAACGAGGGGTTGCCGCCGCGAGCTCGTCGACTGTTTCATGACTTCGTAGAGGTTGCGGTCTCGTATCGCGTGGAGTTCGTCGATAATGACGGCGTGCGAGTTGAGGCCGTCGAGGGTATTCGAGTCCGAGGCGAGCGCCTCGAACGTGGAGGCCGTCGCCGGAAAGTAAATATCGTTCCGGCGTTTCTTGATGATGGCCCGGAGTTCGGGGCTCTGCTTGACCATGTTCACGGCCTCGGTGAGCGTTTTCCGAGCTTGGTCTTTCTTCGTGGCGACGGAGTATATCTCCGCCGCGCCCTCGTAGTCGGCGACGAGCATATACAGCGCGAGCGCCGCGAGGAGGGTAGACTTGCCGTTTTTCCGGCCTACTAAAAAGAGCGTCTCTCGAAAGCGCCGATACCCGGTCGATTTCAAGAGCCACCCGAAAAGAGTCTGTATAAATGCCTTTTGGAAAAGCTCGAGGCGTAGAGGGGCCCCGAGCGTGCCTTGTGACTGTTTGCAAAACCGCTCGATGAAGATAATCGGGCGCTCGCCGGTCTCCTCGTCGAAATAATACAGGGAGTCGGCGGCGGGGGAGTCCATTTCCGCCATGAGCCGCCCGTAAACCGCCTTTACCCGGCGGCTCGTGACGATTTCGCCGCTCTCGATTTTCCGCCAATACTCGCGGACATAGTTCACGGCTTACCCGTCCCTTTCGGCTTTGTGATAAAGCTCATGAGCTCGTCTCCGGCGCTCTTTTTCTCCGGCTCCGGGAGGAGTCCGATAAGCTGATTTGTGAGCGCGGTAAAGGATTTTATCGTCGTGTTATACGACTTCAAGGCGGGATTTTCGCGGCGGAACTGCTGTTTTCCTTGTGTGAAATCCTCCAAAATGGCCCCGTTATTGAGCTCCTCGACGAGCCGCTCGAGCGTTACGGTCGTCACGGAAAACTGGTAAATCAGCGCGTCGACGAACTGCCGTTTTTCTTTCGGGATTTCCCGGAATAATACCTTTATACGGCGCTCGACTTTTTTTGTCTTTTCTTCGACCGTCATGTCCTCGTATTTCTTGCTAACTTTTGCCATTTCGGAGCCTCCTTTTCTGCCGCCCCTCCCGGCTTGACCCCCCCTTATGTGCGCGACCGGGGCGGTTCTAAACAGGGTTGAGGCGCGGTTACGAGCGGCGGGTATTTTTCGGGGAGACCGGGGGGAGGTCTAATAAAATTCGTCGTCGTCGACCGCCGGTTTCGGCATGAGCCCCGCCTCGACGACGTTCCCGTATTCATCGAACGCGAGCCCCTCCGCGAGCGGCGGCTTTACTCCGTGCGCGATTGCATGACACGCGCGGCAAAGCGTCTCGAGGTTGTCCGCGTTGAGAGAAATCATAGGGTCGTCTATGTTCTGCGGCGTGAGCTCCCGCTTGTGGTGTACGATAACCCCCGGCGCACCGCACCGCACGCATAGGCCCGCGTCCCGCCTGAGGATATAGGCCCGCGTCCTGCGCCATGCCGGAGACTCGTAGAAAGCCTTTGCAAATGCCCGCATACTCTGTCCCTCCATGTGTGCAAAGAGAACGCCCCGCACGGATTGAGCTCACTCGTGTACTACGAGCTCTCTCCATGTAGGGCGCACGGCGGCGAGGGTTGTATTCCGCCTCTCTTTACGGGTACATGATACCACGGGAAAAACGCAAGTTTCCATGTACTCTTTTTTTAGTTCGCGATAATACGCGCGAATACGCTATACGGACGGGAGAGCCGCCGCTCCGAAATAGAGCAAGGCAAAGCGGGCGACGGCTGTATTTCGCAAGTCGTAGACGCTCCGGGTCGAGGCATAGCTCACGGCCCCGGCTATCTCCTCTTTGCTCTTGTGCTCGATGTACCAAAGGCGGATAATATCCCGCTCCTCCGGCTCGAGCTGTCCGATAACCCGGTCTATCTCCGCGATAGCCTCCTCCGTGCGCTGTATCTCCCGCGCTACCTCCGCGAGCTCAAGGCACGCCGAAAGAGCGTCGTTTACCGCGCCGACGCTTGCATAGGGCTTTGAGAAGTCCGGCGACGGATACCCCGCCGGGCCGCTTTGTGCGATAATCCGCGCCCGCCGCCGCTCGAGGTTTTCGAGGGCTGTTTCGAGCACGCCTCGCGAGCGGAGCGTTTTCTCCGCCGCGTCGAAATAATTTATCATGCCTTTTTCCCTCCATGCCGGTACGGTCTCCCGAGGTTGTAGGCGTGCTTTGCCTCGAGCACGGCCTCCACGTCTACGCCCATATACGCGAGATAGTCTAAAATCCTCATGATAGCGTCGCAAAGCTCCACGGCGAGGCCCTCCGGCTTGCAAGTGCGCTCGTTTTCCGGCTTGTCGCACGTCTCCTCGAACTCGCATACCGCGCCCGGTATCCCGCAACACCCGTAAATGAGCGGGTTTCCCTCCCGGTACTCCGCGAGCGCCTCGGAAATCTCCGAGTGAATGAGCGCGGCGACCTCCGGGAACTCGATAGGGTTGTCGTACCAGCCGTGCGCGACCGCGTTCTCATGCACCGCCCGCGCGTATTCGTTGAGTTTCATTTTCGAGCCCTCCGTTTCCGTTTCGGTTTGATAAATACCCCGTCTTTGCGGTAGTATCTCGCGATTATGTAATATCCGCCGTTCACGTCGTTGTGGAAAGCTCCGGCCTCTGAGAGAAAATACCCCGGATAGAGCTTTTCAAACTCCGCGTTGTTCGTCGTGTCCTGCGTGAGCTCCCGAGCGCGGCGGGCGGAGATATGCCCGTCCCGCGTTTTCGGCTCCGGGTCGACGAGGTTTTTCGAGGCGTTCCACGCCTTGCTCCCGATAGGGCTTTTCACGATGTAGTTTCCGAGACCGGCGAGGCCGTTCTCCGTGAACTGCAAGCGGCGGGAGTTGGCATAGCCGAGCCCCCAAAGGCTTTCTAAAACGTCCCGGTCGATACCCCCGTTCAGCGTTACATGGTGGTGATACCGCCCGCCCTGTTTCCCGCGCTCCGTCACCGCGATATATTTCAGCGGCTCGAGGCCGTTCTTTTTCCGATACCGGCGTACCCGGCGGAGGAAATTCGCGAGCTCCCGTTTCGCGGCCTCGTCGTCCTCCGGCTGTTCCGCATACGTCAAGTGCAATTCTAAATCCTCCGGCGTAAAGTTGGCATGGAGGAGCCGGACGAGCTTTTCCTCCCTGTGCCGCTGATTTAGTTTCTTTTGTGCGGCTGAGGTCGGCTTTCCTTTCCGGCCCCGAGAGCCTCGCTTTCCCGAGCTATAAACCGGGAAAATGAACACGTCGAGGTATTCCCCGCAATAATACCGCTTTTCCCGATAGACTGTCCTCATGCTGTACCCTCCGAGCTTTACCCGTTGCGAGGGAGGAGGGCGCATAGACCGCCCCCTCCCTCCTCCCTCGCGCTCCCTCCTCCCTCGGCGGCGGTGTGTGCTCGCTTTTGGAGGAGAGAGCGGGAGAGCGGAGGCTCCCTCTCTTGGTCGGTTAGATAATATTCCATACGAGCCCGAATAAGCGCCCTCGCGCTTTTCGTTTTCGCCCTTGCCACCGCTCCCGGAGTGTGGTATTATAATATAGGTATAAGTAATCACCTTTCGGGGCGGTTACGCCTCCGACGCTCCCTCAAGCGTCGGAGGCTTTCTTTTTTCCCTCGGCGGCGTTCTTCAAATACCGCCGGATGTGCTCGCACATAGACCGCGACGCGCATTTTACCACGCTTTCCACGACGACCGGCTCCCCGCCGCCGTAAAGTATGGAGGTCTCCGATACCGCGTTGAAGTTCGGGCACTCGTGGCACATTTCCTCGACCTCTAAAGTTATCATCTTGATACCCCCGCTCTATCTCCGGCGAAATCTGTCCGCCGCCGGGCACGTTTTCCAGTGAGGCACAAAGCCCACGGCGCACGCCGGGCCCTCCTCCTCTGGCAAAGCTCGCCGCCCGGCGACGACCTCGCCCTCGTCCGTGATAAACCGCTCCCGGCCTCCGTCCTCCTCGACGATGAAAACCGGCTCCGGGTCTACCGGCATTGACCGGCCCGCCGTCGTGCGTATCCACTCGATAGAGGCCCCGCACCCTCTGCAAAGGCTCATACCTTGCCCTCCTCTCCGTCCTCCGGGATAGGAGTAAAGCACTCACAACGGAGGACACGCTCTTTCTCGTATGCCTGTATAGGACTCGGGAGGCCCGCGTCGTGCCGCTCTATGCACGGGACGCAATAATCGCCGTCCCTGTGCTTGCGTGGGTCGTGTATCTCCCGAATGTTGTCGCACTTCCGGCAATCGAACTCGTACCGCCATTTCGGGAGCTTTGATTTCCTGCGGCGTATCATGAGCTTTCCCTCCTTTTTCGAGTATCCCTCCCCGGCATTGAGCCGGGGAGGGTTTTAATTCCGAATTTTAGAGGTCAAAGCCCGGCGCGAACCCGAGCGAACGGTACGCGGCGCCGCTGCCGACTGTGCCGTCGGCGGACACACGCACGAAAATGCGGGAGTAGCCCGCACCCGGGGAACGGAGCCAATACGGATAAGTCCCGTAGCCCTCGACCTCTTTCACGCGGCCCCGCTCCGTCTTGAAAATCTCGAGTTGCTCGCTGTCCGGCTCCTCAGCCCAAAAACCCGACTCGGAGGGGCCGAAAAGGTCGGTCGCCGACGGCACCCAAAGCGTATCGGCGTAGGTGTGCTCCTCGCCGTCGATAATCTCGACCATGTTCCGGGGTTTCATAGCGTCCCGGAGCCACGCCGGGAAAAGCGGGAGAATGTCCTCGAGGACGTGCCGCCGCCCCTCGCTCTTGAGGTAGCCGCCCGCGTTGGTCGGCCTCTTGTTCATAACGTGGAGCTCCGGCAAGCAATCCTTGAGCACGAACCGGGCCCGCCGGTCGCCCACATACCCGCCGCAAACGGCGGTAATGCTTTTCCCGTTCTCGAGCGGGATAACGAGCTCGTCGAACGGCCTCACGAACTCCGGGCCGTTCCCCGCGTCGATAGCCGCTTTCATGTACTCGAAATCGACGGTCTCCGTAACTCTGCGCGTGATGTTCATAACTGTACCCTCCTTAAAAAATTGAGCAAAAGTAATGATTTCCTATAACCGCGACGATACTGTCGTTATAGGGACTCGTGGAAAAGTACACCGTATCGAGGGGGAGGATAGGCTCCTCCGCCGCGAGTGCGGTATAGACGGCCTCGTACTGCGTCTCCGTCGGCTCCGCCGTGTAGAGGTAGGGAGCGGGGGAGAACTGCCATACGTCGCCGTACTTCTGAAATACGACCTCCTCGACCGTATCCGGGAAGTAGTCGGACAAGCACCGATTGAGCGCGACCTCGATAACGGCGACCTGTCCCTCGAACGGCTCGCCCCGCGCCTCGTGATAGGCGAGGCAAGCGAGGGTATAAACGTCCTCGTCGCTGATTTCGATACCAGCGTACCGGGAGACGGCCTCCGACTCCGCCACGGGAGCCAGTGTTACCGGCGGCGCGGCCTCGACGGTCGTTACCGTAGTGAGCGGGAGCGGGTCTACCTCCGGCGGGTCGAGCTTGTCCTCCGGCTCCGTCCATGTATAGGAGGCCGCATAGAGCACGAGGGCGGCGAGGACGGTCAACAAAGCGAGCATACCGGCGACCCGCCGCCGGATAGCGCGGACTCTGCGCCTCTGCTGGCGCTGTTCTCTTGCTGTCATGGTGCTGTTTCCTCCTCGTCCTCGGAGGCGAGCTCGATAAACTCGCACTCCCGAGCTATGCTTGTCCACCTTACGCCCCATTTCCGGGCGGCGGCGGTAACGGCCTCGTACCTGTTCCGACCGTTTACCGTGGCCTCCCGCCCGTCTTTATGCCGGACGAGGTATAATTTCATGGGCCCGCTCGCGGTCGGTCGGTACTCCGCCGGGCGGCTTTTCTCGTTCTTCATTCCGCGATTTCCCCCTCGATAAGTTGAAAACTCTCCCGTATCCGCTCGCCCCGTTTTCCGACCTCAAACTCGAGGGTGCAGAACCGGCCCGCCGGGTGGATATATACCACCGTGCCGGTGAGCGGGCGGGGCTTGCCCTTTTCGTAGCCGTCCAGCGTTGCCGGGTGGACGGTACGGCGGTCTCCGAGCTTTACCATGTCCTGCCGCCTCCTATTCCTCAAGCTGATAGGAGCGAGTCTCGCTCCGCTCCACCTTGATTTTCTCTTTGCTCGTGAGCGAGATTTTCGCTCTACACTGTCCCCGGACGTTCACGACGGCGGAGGTTATGTATCCCCGAGCGATAAGGACGGCTATATCGTTCATGAGCTGGATAGGCTCCGGCGCGTTGATAGGCCGAAAGCCGAGCTCCTCGGCCTCGCTCCCGAAAACCTTTTGTATCCTGTCCTGCGCGTTCTCGATTTTCCGGCGTATGGCCCGCTCCTCCCGAGCGTCATAGCAAGAGCACTCCTCCGAGGCGGCAATATCCGCCGCCTCTTGCGAGTCCCGCTCCCGCTCGAGGTTTACGACCTGTCCGCAATACCGGCACGTCCCGAGACTGTACCGCTCTCCGCTCATTTGTCGACGACCTCCTCCGTATTGACCTCTCCCGCCGGAGCGGAGGCCGGGGCGGATGGAGCCGCCGCACCACCGAGGGATTTCTTGATAGCCTCGGAAATGAGAGCGCCGATAGGAGAGGCGGCGCTATCCGCCGGTGCTGTCTGGCCCGTGGCCTCCGTCCCGCCGACGAACGCCTTTTTGATGGCCTCGGCAAAGATGGCAACGAACGGGGAGGCCGTGCCCGCCGCCGGAGCCGCCGGTTTCGGTCTGTCCGGGTCGGCCTGTTCCGCAAGTCGTTTCAAGAGGCCCGCTTGCACGATTTCTCCGACGACGGCGCTATATTCGCTCCCCTTGAGGGTACACGAGCGTACCCGGACGGCGAACTCGCCCGACTTGAGGTTGAGCACCACATACGCCCGCTTATCCTCCGGCGGAGTGAGCATAGCCGCTCCCGCGTCCGCGATAACCTCCTCCGGGGCCGGGGTCTGATAACCCGCGTTTCGGAAAACCTCGAGTTGCTCCGGCGCGAGGGCGAATACCTCGCCGCCGACTTTCTTTGAATAGACCTTTTTCATTTGGAACCCTCCTTTTATTGTTGTGCCGGTAATGCTCTTACCGGCGACTCGTCGCTCATTCCCAACATGAGAGCTTGCATTTTCAAGAGCTCCTCTCTCGAGAGCTTTTGCGGCTCTATGTCGTCTCGAATTGCGAAAATCCTGTGTTTTTGAATAAAGGCCGATAGGAACGCGGCCCGCTCCCGCTCCCATAATCGGGTATAGAAATCAAAAAGGAACTCGATTTCTACCTTTTCGGCGGCGGTGCAATCCGCCCCGAGCTTTGTTTTTACCTTGCGCCCGGTCGCGTTGTAGACGAGGTTATAGGCGTATCCGCCCGTTACCTTGAAAACGACCTGTCGCAAGAGCTTTTCTTGCTCTTTCCCGTGGTACTCGAAATCGTGCCTCCGGCGTTCCTCCTCGTTGAGCTCGTCCTCGGAGACTCCGTATTTCTCCATGAGCCGCCGGAGTATCTCCTCGGCATTGTCGGCCTCTCCGCCGACCCCGCGCTCTGCGAGGGCTCGTATCTTTTTCAGTAATGCCGCTTTATCCACCTTGACGGCCTCCCTCTACCAGTTTCGGGCACCATGCGGGAATGTAGGGGATAAAATGCTCTTGTCCTACCACATACCCCCGGCACGGCCCCGGCGCGTTGCACCTGTGCGCCGTTTTGCCTTTTACCCACTTTTCCGCGATAACGTGCTCGCACCCCTCGCAAGTGCGACCGTAGACCGGGCCGCTCATATTTTGACCTCCTCAGCCTCGAGAGAGAGCCACCACGCCGGATTTCCCCGCTCCTCCTCGTTCGGGCACTCGTCGCAATTCTCGCGAGTGCAAAAGGCGCACCGCCGCCGGTGAAATTCATCGTCCCACGGGCCGGAGAGCACGGGGAGGGAGCGGAGGAAAGCTCCCAACGTGCCCCGGCTCTGAGTAAGCCGCTCGAAATTGTCCATTTTGCGGCCTCCTATCTGTTCTCCCAAAGCGGAAAGCTCACGCCCGCGAAAAGTTCGTCTCTGAAATGACACGGCACAAGTCGATAGACCTCGTTCAAGCTCGAGTTTCTCATAGCCTTGTTCATAATCCCCGCGTGCTTTCCGTACTTCTCCTCCGGGAAAAAGTCCGTATTCGCATACCGCAAAATATTTTCTCTTACCTCTTTCCGAAAACTCTCCGTCCAGCGTGCACCGCCGTTCTTTCGCTCCCTCTGCTCCCGCTCGGCCTGTGCCGCGAATGTCTCCCACGGAAATAAAACGTGCGAGATAAAGATTTCTTCTTTTTTTCTCATGGTATAAGTAATCCCCTTTCGGTTTTTATCCGACCTGTTTCCGACGGCCCCGGTTTCTCATGGAGCGCCGGACGGCTTTCTCCGCCGCCTCCGCGCTGTACGCCGGGCAATAGTTCCCGTTTAAGCCGCCCGTCTCCCCGCGCTTGAGCTCGCGGTATATCGTGGCGACCGACACGCCGACCGCCGCCGCAATTACACTCGGCTTTTCATCGGCGGCGTAGAGACGCTCGATTTCCCGGCGGTCGGCGAGCGTCAGACAATTTCCAGCCATTTTCAACGCCTCCAATCTGATTTTGTGAATAAAAAAATTGCGCTCGAGCTGTGTAGCTCTTACGCAATACATGATAAACGGCGCGTCCCCGGATGTCAAGTATTTTTTGCGAAAAAGCTATAAAAAAATATAAAACGAGTCAAGATGCCCGCCCGAAAGCCTCCGCGAACATATCGGCTGAGGACGAAAAGCCTAAAATCTCGCGGGGATAGGTGTTAATCCACCGCTCTACCCTCTTTACCTCCGCCGCCGTCACTTTTCCGAAATCCGTACCTTTCGGGAAGTGACGGCGTATCATTCGGTTTATGTTCTCGTTCGTGCCTCGCTCGCAAGCGGTGTATGGATGGCAGAAATAAACCGTCGTCCGCTGGCCCTTGCGTTTCCATACGCTACGCTCGATACCGGCCCAATTTGCGAACTCGGAGCCGTTGTCGCACGTTATCGACTTGAATATCACGGGGAAAAGGTCTCCGAGCTCCCGCTCGAGCCGGTCGAGGGCCCGGACGACCGTAATCGCCCGCCCGTCCTGCACCTTTATGATAATCTCGCTCCGTGTCACCCGCTCCGAGAGGACGAGGAGCCGGGCCTTTGTCCCTTTCTTCCCGAGGACGCTATCCATTTCCCAATGCCCCGGCTCTTGCCGCTCGTCGACCTCCGCCGCCCGCTCCTCGATACTCCGTCCCCGAGGCTCTTTCTTTTCCCGCACCTTGTTATACTCCCGCTTGCGCTCGCCCTTTTCCGGGAGGTCTTTGTTCGTGATATTCGGAAAGATATTCCCGTCCTCGATATACTTGTAAATCGTGGCCCGGCAAAAGGTGATACCGAAATGAGCGTACTCCTCCGTCCGCAAGAGGGCGCATACCGCCGCCGGTGAGTATTTGTCGTCCTTTATCTTCCCCTCGATGAACTCCGCGACGGCAAAGTTTTTCCCTATCTTGAGCGGGGCCCCTTTTGCGGTCGCGTTGAGTTGGTGGAGGGCCTCGGCCTTGTCTGCGCTGTACCGGCGTTCCGTGGTGTAATCGCTGTTTAGGTGCTCATACTCGCCCCGCCGGAACTCCCGATACACGGTCGAGATATGGCACCCGATTTGCTCCGCAATCGCGCGAGGCTTTAGACCGGCCCGAAAGAGCGCCTCCATTTGGAGCCGCCGGTCTCTATCGAGTTGCTTATATTTCGCCCGTGCCATAGTTCCCCCTCCGTTTTCCCTATGAGTGCGGAAAAGGGGCGGATACCCGCCCCCGCCGCGCTATGCGTTCAAAAACTCCTCTATCGCCCTCTTGATAATCTGCGCTTGCGGGATACCCTCAGCGGCACACTTCGCCTTGAACGCCGCCGCCGTCTCTTTCGGAACCCTCACGGAAAGCACGTCGTAAACCCGCTCGTTATACTTCTGCTTTACCGCCGTCGAGGTTTTAGTCTTTCTTTTTGTCTCTGCCATTCTTCCGCCTCCCCCTTACGCTTATGACGATAGAGACTACCGATAGCGTGATACTTATTCCGCACAAGATATAAACCAACATTTTACGCCTCCTTAATTGTACTTTTTGGCGTCCGTCACGTCCCTAACTTTTATTCTCTCCTCGTGCCACCCGTCGGACGGTGTTTTTTTGAACTCCTCTACCGCCGCCGCGCGAGCCTCCTCTTTATCGCTCGCGCCGAGCACGAGAAATGTTCGCACTCCCCATTCTCCTATCGCCACCGTGAACTTTTTACCTTTGTCCTGCTTTGCGGCGGCTATCGCAACGGCGGCGGCGGCTTTTTCTCTTTCGCTGTTTTTCCACGTCGAAAACTCATATACTCTAATCATTGTCGTTTGACATTGAGCGCAATTCATGATATTCTTGAGGAGGCGAGGGGAGGTTTCCCTCCCCGTGCCTCTACTCGGTTAGCTTTTCAATGAGAAGTAGAATAGCTATCACGAGGTTTACGAGAGCGGTAATAAGATTGATTGTGCTTGCCGTGCCGTCTTTCTTATTGCCGCTTTTCTTTTTGCGCTTTCTCAATGTCTACCCTCCTTTCGTCTATTATATTATCATACTGCTTGCAGTATGTCAAGCGTTTTTCTTGAATTTATGCGAAAAAATCCCCGGCGGAGCTCCCGCCGGGGTCGTTCTTTCTCTATTCTTTTCCGGCGAGCCATTCCATAGACACGCCCAAAACCTCAGCGAATACGATAAACTCGTAGTCGGTAACGAAACGGTCGCCGGTCTCTATTTTGGAGATAGCCTCCCGCTCGATAGTCACGCCTCGAACTTGCATACGAGCCGCGAGGTCTGCTTGAGAGAGCCGGAGCGTCGTTCGGCGTTGGTGGATACGTTCGCCGGATATGTTCCGCTTTCCCTCGTACTCATATACCCGCAAATCTCCGCCTCCTCTCGCTTGCCTCTTGACTGTAACACGTTTTCTCGTTAATATTGTAATTAAGGCTTACAAGCTGGAATATAAAAGCACATTTTAACGGGAGGGGCTCTCTATGAAAAAGCTCAAAACGTGGCAAGTCGTCCTACTCGTCATATTCTACCCGGTCGGTATCTGCGTACTCATTTACCGGCTATGGAAAAAGAACGAGCTCAAGAAAGAGGCGGCGGAGGCCGACCGGCTCCGGGCCGAGGAGAAAGCCCGGAAAGAGGCCGAGAGGGAGGAGGCCCGGCGGCGGGAGGAGGCGTACCGCGCCACCGTAAACCGGGAGATATTCCGGGTCGTCGGCGTGACGTTCAAGAACCCCGGAGGCCGGAGCCGTCAAACGATACTCCGGGAAATCAAAAAGGACGAGCCGCTCCCGTTCCACTTCTCCCTCAGAAAATACGAGTACGAGGGTAAGCCCGCCGTCGGCGTGTTCTACGGCGAGGAGCAAGTCGGGAGTATCTCGACCGGCGACCTCAAGCGGGCGCTCTCGCAAATAGACCGTTTCGAGAGGGTCGAGTCCTACGACGTTACCGGCGGCTTTGTGTACGAGGATAGCGACGGGGAGCGTGCAAACTACGGCCTCGATATTGCGGTCTATTTCAAAAAGTAGCATTTCAAAAGCATTTTGTCGCAATAACACGCATTTAACGCACGGTCGCGATAACCTATCGCTCGCCGTGCGTTATTTCTGTGTTTATGCGTGCAAAAGAAAAAACGGGCGAGGGTCTGCACCCCCGCCCGTTCTCTGTTTCCCGCTTATGCGTCCGGGATACTGTCCGCAAGCCCCGCGACCTCAAGGGCGCGGTGGATGATGGTCGCGGCGGCCTCGCGGGTAATCGGCTGTTGCCACCCGTAATTTCCCGCTCCGTCTCCGGCGAAAATCCCCTTTTGCTTGCAATACTCCGTGTGCTCACGGGCCCACTCGGAGGGGTTGTCCCCCGTACCGGCGCAAGAAATGAGTTCCTCTTTTGTCATGTCTAATTCATCCTCCTTGTTAGGGTTTTTGATAAGCCGGGCGACTTCCGCCCGGAAATCATCCATGTTTTTACCGTGCCGGGGGAACCAGTGCATAACGTCCCCGTGATTTGAGGCGATACCGCGCGAGTGTCCCTCGCTATGGCAAATGACTACCCCGTCCGCCTCCGGGTCGAGGTCGTACAGCTTGCAAAGGTACGCGGTCAGCTCCGCCGCCTCTTTATAGACCTTTGCGAAATAAACGGGGTCGTCGAGCCCGTCCTCGCAAATCTCGAAAGAAATGTGAGTGTTATTCGCGCTCCCGTTCGGGCCGGAGGCGGCGTGCCACCCGCGCCAATTCCACGGCAAGGTCTGATAGGTCGCGACGGAGCCGTCGGCGAGCTTGCCGATAAAGGCATGAACGCAAGCGTCGATACCCGGCCTGTTCCAATCGTTGTCGTACCTGTTGTCTCCCAAAAGGCCGTCGTCCGGCTGGACGTACCGGCGGAGCGTGGGATTATTCGCCCCGGTCGAATGTACCATAACGCCGCGCGGCGTAATCGTCCGCCCGGAGGTATAGCACTCGTTCCGCGTCAAAATGCACTTGTGCAAATTCATGATTTGCCCTCCTCGTTCTGCGCTACCGCGTCGCTGATTTTCTGCGTCTGCGTCCCAAAATAGAACGCGATAACGACGGTGTAGACGGTCATAAACTCTTGACTCGTGTTCCCCGTAATTGCGAGGTATGCGAATACCCCGGAGAGCAAGAGCGTTACAATGCTCTTGACGCTCAAGAGGGCGGCGAGCCGCTTTACGATGTTCTTGTCCATGTTTCGACCTCCTAACAATCTCTTTTTATATTCGCCTCGTATGTGATACCGCCGGTCGTGTTCTCGGCCTTGCTCTTATTGAGCGAGAACGAGAGCACGGTCGCGGTCGCGGCCTGTAAGAAAGCGATAAGCGCGGTAAGGTACGGGAGGCTCCCGGTATAGTTGTTCGCTACGGCGATATAGCACAAGTCGAGCGTTACCATAGTCGCCTTGTAGTCGATGAAAAGGACGGCAAAAACGAGGAGCTTTGAAAAGGTGAGATACCCCTTTACAAAGCTCCACACGGCCCCCGCCGCCTTTTTCAATTTCCCGTCGGTCTTTGCCACCCGTTTACCGCTACTCATTGTGAACCGCCTCCGAAAAACGGTCGTTCTCGTGCCCCTCGAGCCGGTCGATACGCTTGTGAGCCTGTTTCGCGGAGCTCTCGACGGCGGTAACGCGCTCCGCCATAGTGATATACCTCGCGTCCTGCTCGTCCTGTTTCCGCTCGATACGGTCGACCCCGCCCTTTATGTACCCTATCTCCGTGAGCACCGTCCCGCTCTCTTTCCCGCTCGCCTCGCTGTCCTTTTTCGAGTTCCGGGCAAAGGCGGCATAGCTCAAGAGAACGCCGACGATAGTACACACGGCCCCGATGATGATTTCCGCATACTGCATACGTTCTTTCCTCCCGTTATTCTTCGATATAATCGAGTGTCACGGTCTCTTTTCCGGGGAGGATAGGGCACCCCCGGACGTGGTATATCTCCCCGCCCACGAGCACGCCCTCGCCCTCGTCCTCGCCGCACACGAGATAAAGGCCCGGCTCCGCGAGCCGTACCCATATCAGCGAGGGGAGGCGAGCGATTTCTTTCCCGTCCTTTGATACCGTGTATATCGCCGCTCTCATTCGATAAGCGTCCACTGCCACAAGCCCGGCGTATCCGGGGCCCATACGCACGGAGTCATAGCGAGGTTACAAAGGTACGTTTTCCCCTCATAGCTGTAATACTTGTCCTTTTCCGTATCCATGCCGTACACAAACGGAATGGGGTCGTCGACCGTCCCGGCGTGGGTCTGGTCGATAGGCCGGTACACCGCGAGCATACCCTCGCCGTGGGGCGGTTGGTGCTCCTGAGGAACGACCCCGCCCGGCTGTACCACCCTGTAAAGAACTCCGCCGTCGTTCAAGATGGTGTTTTCCGCGAGCGCGTTCCCGGCGGCGAGGAGCGTCTCCCATGTCGGGAAAAGCTCGACGACCTTTAGCGCCTCGCTGTCCTCCATGTCGTAGGTAGAGACCGCGCCCTCGATAACGGCCCGGAGTTCCCGCGCTCTTTCCCGTGTAATCATTCTCCGCTACCTCCTAACAGAATATCGACGACGGCCTCCGCCTCGTTGAGCATGAGCGGCCCGCTCGCGTGCTCGAGCTCCGCGACCTGTTCAATGCCGGATAAGCCGCCCTCTTTGAGTGAGAAAACAATATCCTCGACCGTGCGTACCGTGTTCCCCTCGTCGTCTTGGAACTCATAGGGGAGCTTTACGCACACGCCCTCGGCCTCCGTCTCCTCACAAGGGATATAGCACCCGTTCTCGTGGAGCCGGACAAAAACCGCCGTATCGGAGTATCCGGCGAAAACTCCGTCGACCGTGACTTTATACATGGTGATACCTCCTCAAAACTTCGGCTCTCCGAGCCGGGCCCGGTAGAACGCCTCGAGCTTGTCCGTCGGCATGGTGCGGAGTAGGCTTTTCCAGTATGTATTTTCCGCCCCCGGCCATTTGTCCGGGTCGAAATCCTCGAGCGCGTTCCCCTCTGGCGTTTTCCTGCCGCCGGGCGCGTAATACTGATAGAGCCGCTCGAGCATGACGAGCCGCCTCCGGCCCTCCTCCGTGTTCTGTCGGAAATGGCCCCACCCGTTTTCTGATTTCACGGCGCAAATGCGGCGACCGTCCGGGGCGAAAAGGTATCCGCCCCGCTCCTCGCATACCGTGCCAAACGGGAGGTTAAACCGCCCGTCGATACCCGCGTCCTTGAACCTCTTGTAAACGACGTATTCCATACTTGACCCCTCCTATGCCGCGAAAAGCTCGCGGTATTTCTGCATGACTGATTGAACGGCAAAATAGGAGTGAAACCTCCTCATGTACCCGCTCCATGATGTGAGCGACGCGCGAACGTCCTCCGGCTCCATGCGCCCGGAGTCTACCCAACGCCGGAAAATCTTTAGCTTTCTCCGCATTTGCCGGATACTCTTATAGCTGGCACGCCGGACGACCGCGCCCGTCTTTCCGTATCGGAACCGTACCTTTAGGAACGTAAAGCCCCGCGTGAGCTTGATAATCTGCGTCTTTTTCTCGTTGAGCTTTATCCCGTGTTCCGCGCAAAGCCGCCGGAGGGCCGCGAGGCACTCCCGGAGCTTTTCTTTCGACCGGCTGATAATGAGGCCGTCGTCCATGTACCGCTCGTAGAACTTCATCCGCAAAACGTCCTTGATATAATGGTCGATTTTGTTCGGGAGGGCGATAGCGGCGATTTGCGAGACTTGACTCCCGAGGCCGAGGCCCTCGTCCCCAAAGCATTTTATAAAATACTCGGAGAGGGCGACGAGCCGGTCGTCGATACCGCTTTTCTCGATAGCCCGGAATACCGGCGCGTGTTGCGCGGTATCAAAGTATTTCGAGAAGTCGAATACCAGCGCGTAGCCCTCCCGCCCGTGCTGGCGATAGTGTTTCGTGAGGAACCGCGTTACCCGGCGGACGGCGAAATCGTAGCCCTTTCCCTGTAAGCTGGCCCCGTTGTCGTAGATGAACGACCGGGAGAGCATAGGGACGAGGGAGTAATCGCATAGGCACCGCTGGACGACGCGCTCGCTTATGTGGACACTCCGAATATGCCGGGGCTTTCCGCGCTCGACTATATCGAACTCGTAAAATCCCTTTGATTTGAACGTCCCGCCCAATAGTGCGTTGTGTGTCTTGTCGATGTTCGCGAGGGCGCTCGCCTTGTATCTCTGCGTGCTCGCTTTCCACCCGACACCCTTTACCGACGCGCGGTAGGCCGCGTATAGGTGCTCGAACGAGAAAACCGACTCGAAATCCCCGAGCCCTTTCGTATTCCTCGCTCTTTTCTCGAGCCGCGCGGCCCGCCGCCGTTGGTATCTTGCCTCGTGTCTTTCTACACTGTTCATATCAAAATAAAAATACCTCGCACAATTCTTTCTCGGCGCGTTGTCTAAATTGCGTAACGGTGAGGCCATGAAACGGCGGCAAACGCGCACGCCGCCGCCATGCAAGGAGCGTCCGGCCCTCCGTGTCGAGCTATAAGTTTGTCGTCGCGCCCTTGCGGGCGGTCGGAGAGGTCGTATCCCCCTTTTGCATACGCACGGCTTTAGCTCTCAAGGAGTTAATCGGTCTGGCTTATGCGAAATCCCGGCGCGAACCCGAGCGAATTGTTCGCGTTGTTGTTGTTGACTGTGCCGTCGGTGTTCACATTCACGAAATTGTTGGAGTTGCCCGCATTCGGGGAACGGAGCCACCAATTAGCGGCGAGGCGGGATACGGCCTAAATCGAAACGGGGCGGCTCCGGCCTATCGGCCCTTGTCGCTCCGCTTGATTTTGGAAATTTGAGAGATTTCGTCAGTAATCATACTGACCCACTGTTTCAGAACGGACGGCGGTATCTTCTCATGGTTGACGACCATAAACGCGAGGTCGAGGGTATCGAGCATACTGTTATAGTAGCCCTGTGCGTTCTCGTAGAGCTCCCGGCGGCGCTGTATATTGCGCTCCACGACCGGGCCCTCCTGTTTCGAGTCTATGTAAATGAGGTTTGCCGTCTTGACGAGCCGGTATGCCGTCCGCGCCGCGGTGTATAGCGGCAAGGAAAAATAGAACGTATAGGCTTTCGGTAAGAGCCTCACGCGGTTGTAGGTGAAAACGTATATCTCGCGGGCGAGGTCGATATATTTCGCGGGACTCTCGCCCCGCCGCGACTTCGGTACGCTCATTCTTTCGCCTCTTTCCTGTGTCTTGCCGGAGAATTGCGCCCATTGAGGGCGCAATTCCGAAAGCCCTAATTATACGCAAAAGCCCGGCGCGAACCCGAGCGAATAGTACGCGGCGGCGATGTAGACTGCGCCGTCGGTGTACACACCCACGAAAAAGTTGGAGTAGCCCGCACGCGGGGAACGGAGCCACCAATTAGCGGCGCTCCCGGTGCTGTTGTGCCGGTATTTGACCTTGCTGTTTCCGGCGGAGTAATAGGCGTATTGCTGTTGATAATTCGCCTCGTAGTTGTTCGCGTATGTGATACTCCCGAAAACCTCGTATTCCGAATATAAGAAAAAGTAATCGGTCGTCGCCGTTACCGCGCTCGAGGCCGAGCTACTTCCGTTATTATTCGTGTACTTTGTAACGCTCTTGAGCGCGTTACGGAGGTCGGCGGGGATAACCCCCATAAATGTACCCGACGCGCTCGTCTTGCTCGTGCCGCAAATATTGTTTCTCATGTACGAGTCTTTCCAGCCGCCGCTGTTCGTGTTACTCGTATTCATTCGGAACGCCGCCGAGGAGCCGGTATTTAGATACTGCCCGTCGGTAAAGCAAATGTCCGTCCCGCCGGAGAGGGCCGTCTTTGCAAATTGAAAATGGATGCGTCCCGACCCCTCACGTCCCGAGTTGTGATTGAACCCGGTGATAAAGGCGTAGGTCGAGAAATTCGAGAGGGAGAGGCTCCCCACTGTGCCGTTGAGGGTGACTTGCTTTCGGTCGCCGATGGCCCAATAGTTCGCGCCCTGTCCCGCGTCGGAGACCTCGGAAATGGTATCCCAACTGTTTTCATTGAGCGTGTCGCTCACGAAAGAGAGGGTAATCGCATAGGAGGTCGTCGAGGAGACCACGTTTACCGTGCCGCTCGTGCTCTGTCCGCCCTGTGTGGCCTCGACGGTGTACTCGCCCGTTTCGTAGACGGTAAATACCGCCGTGCCGGTGCTCGTCTTGCTGTCCACCGTGGAGCCGCCCTTTTTGAGCGTCACGACCGCTCCGGAGGGCGCGGTAACGGTAATCGTCGCCGAGAAGAACGTGAGCGTTACCGCGTAGCTGTCGACTACGCTCACGGTCTTTGTGTCTGAGGTCTGCCCGTCCCGCGTCGCGGTTACTGTCCACGTCCCGGCCTCCGGGAGCGTCAGCACGCACGAGCCATTTACCGCCGTCCCGCTCACGCTCCGCGTGCCCTTTGTCGCGGTCACGAGGGAGCCGGTCTCGACGGTCACGACAAGGGAGAATTGCGTCCCCGCCTTGCCGACCGCGTTCGTTCGTCCAATCGCCATTTTTTACACCGCCTTTATACAGATAATCGAGGGGATAGTGATAGCCGCCGTCGGCTTGACCGCCGCGTAGATTTTCACCGTCCCGCTCCCGGAGGAGGCGACCGGGGCGAAATCCCCGCTCGCGGCCTCCGTCGCGCCGTAGTTTACCTCGGGAACGTGCGCCGTCGTCACGCCCGCCGCCGTGATGGTCGCCGCGAACGGATACGCCCCGTAGGTGGAGTCGTTCCCCCACGCGGAGGCGGCGACGGACACGTTCGTAAAAATCTTGACCTCCGCGTAACCCGCGTGCGAGTGCGACGCGGCGGCAAAGTCTCCCGGCTTTTTCCCGCTGTCGGTGAGGTTGCCGTTCCCGTCCAGCCCGGCGAGGTTTCCGGCGGTCGCACCCTGTACCTTGTCGGCCTTGCCGTCGTGGTTGTGATTTGCGGCGGCAAAGTCGGAGGCTTTCTTTCCGCTGTCCGTGAGGTTTCCGTTTCCGTCCAGCCCGGCAAAGTTGCCGGAGGTCGCGCCGGATACCTTATCAGCTTTCCCGGCGTGGGTATGATTTGCGGCGGCGAAATCCGCCGCTTTCTTGCCGCTGTCTTTCTGTGCGCCGGTCGTGCCGTCGAACGCGACAAAGTTCCCGTCGACGGGGCTCGCGACCCTATCCGGCTTTTCCGTGTTGAGGGTCTCGATATTCTCCCGGAGCGCGTCATGGTCTGCCGCCGTGAAGTATCGACCGATAATATCGCCCTTGCCCCACGCGCGGGCCGCTGTTCCGTTCTGGCCCCGCGTGATAGTGAGGTCGTTCCCGTCCTTTGCCGTCATGAGCACCGTTTCCGCCGTGGCGGAGTCCGCGCCGATGGTGAGATAGTTCGGCGCGTCCGGCAAGACGGAGCCGTCGAGGACGGTAACGCTCGTCCCCGTAGTCGTCAGCGACCCGGCGAGCGTGGTCTCCGGCGTGTTTGCCTGTGCCGGGTACATGGTCTTTAGCTGTGCCATTCTCTAACCTCCCTGTTAATAGTCCCCGCCGCCGCGAGAATTACAGAACGTCTGAGAGAACACGGCTCCGACGATACGGCTCATAGTGTCCGGGAGCACTTCGACCGTGTGCCACGTCCCCCGCTGTATCTTCCCGCTGTCGTCCTTTGAGAGATACTCTACTATATCGATATTGTCGTAGCCGCTTTGAGCCGGGAGGACGTTCCCGTCGACCCGGATAGTCGCACGGGAGGCCCTTTGCCCCTCGTATATGCCGAACTGTATCGCGTGGGTGTGATTTTGTACCGTGTGCGTGTGGGCCGGTACGGTATGGGTGTGGGCGCTTACGCGGTGCGTGTGCGCGTCTACCCGGTGCGTGTGTGCGGAAATCTTGTGCGTATGGGCCGGGTGGACGTGCGCCCCCGACCATACGAAATCCTCCCACCCGACTACCTCAAGCGTCGAAATGTCCACGATAGCAAGGTGAGCCCCGCTCGATAGGCCGTGATTATGTACCGCCTGTCCGTTCGTCTCGTTCGGGAGGATATTCGAGCTCTCGAGGGCCGTTGCGCTCGAGGTCTGCCCGCCGCCGCTGGACGTTGTAGACCCGCCGCCGGAGGAGGTCGTCGAGCCGCCGCCCGAGGAAGTAGTCGAGCCGCCGCCCGAGGAGGTCGTTTGCCCGCCTCCGCCGCCGATGGCCTTTTCAAACGCCCGGAACGGCTCAAACTGGATGTTGAGGAGCATTTTATTTATGCGGACGACCGACTCGTCGATATAGATTTTCATGGTCGCCGGGTGTGTCGCGTCCGCATTGTCCGAGAAGTTGTAGACCTGTTGATTTGTGGCCCCCTGTGCGTAGGTCTCCCCAATGAGGGCCCGGCTCTGCAAGTCTGAAATGCTCCCGGCTATGTCTTTCGACTTGTTCGCGAGGGTGACGGTCACGTTTCCGGGGTCGCCCTGTGCGTCGTCCTTGACTACGCTCACGATACGGGTACGGAGGTTTACGCCGTCCTCGTCGTCCACTACGCGGACGATTTCGCCCGGCCAGAACCGGGAAAAAGCGTCCCCCGTGAGCCGGTGGAGGTCGATAGCCCCTATCTCATAGCTGTTATAGGGCTCCGCGCTCTCCCGTAAAATCTGCTCCGCGTATGCCTTGAGGTTTTCCGCGACCTCGTACCGCGTGTCGACGAGGATAGTCGAGCAAAGCCCGTATTTCTCGATACTCAAAGCGTCCTCGACGTAGGGGAGGCCGTTGTTTACCGACGAGATAGTGAGCTGATTTACCCCCTCGCCGTACCCGAGCGCATAGATACGATTTGCAATCCCGCTCGCGTCCTGCGACTTGACGATATTCGTCATGTTCTTCGCGTACCGTATCTCGCTTTTCAGCTTGTCCGACGGCGCGACAAGGGAGATAGACCACGGATACCCGGTCGTGTCCCACGTCCAAAGGTAGTCGCTGTCGAAACACTCCGGCACGGCAAAGAGGGCCGCGAGGAGGGTCGAGTTTTCCCAATTATATTCAAAATAACGGGTAAACTCGCACGAGCCGAGCACCCAATTTCGGGTCGTCTGCCGGTTGAGGATATAGTTCAATACCTCCGCCGTCCGTACCCCCGTCCCGCCGCATTGATGGTACTGGAATAGTACGTCATTGAGGAGGGTAGCGAGGACGTGCTCGCAATTATAAAACCGCGTGGCCCCGTCGCTCCGCTCTAAATCCTCCCCAATGATACGGAAAAGGTCGATACGTTCGTCCCCGTCGAAAATCTCGACGTAGTTCAGCGGCGTGCAATACTCCGTTTTCGGGTCGTCCGCTGGCATGGTAAAGGTCGCCGTCCATAGCGAATTTGTCTCGAGCGTGTACCCGACGCTCATAGCGTTATCGAGGTAGGCGAGGCGTTTCATATTGCGGTCGAATACCTGCGGAACCGCCATTTATAACCACCTGTCTTTCCACAAGATACGAATATCCGCCGTTGTGCCGCCCTCGACGATAATGTCGTTCACCCCGGACATGAGCTTGAAAAAGACGCTCGAGTCGCTTACTCGGTCGACGATGTTTACCCCGTTGAGCGTTACGGTCATGTGCTCCGTGTCGATTATGAGCTCGTCTCCGGCGACCATGTTCACGCCCTCGACGACCATAACCTCTTGCCCGTATGTCGATACCCCTGTACCGCTGGCGTTCGCCTCCGCTATCGCGTCGCCCTCAAAGAAAAGGGTGCGGATATAGTCGCCGACGGCCTCGGCGACGGCCTCCGCCTCCGCCGTGAATAGCAGAACGCGGACGACCTCGCCGGAGCCTGAGGACTCGGCCTCCGCCGCGCCCGCAAGGTATCGGATAATGAGCAAAGCGCCCCCGCTACCGCTCTCCGCGCTCGCGGTCGCCGTCCACTCGAATACAAAGCGAGCTTTTCGGTTGTACTGCGTTCGGTTGTATGGAGTGCGGTTATACATTTCGTCGCCCCCTTACGAGAGGTTACAGGTGATAGTGCCCGCCTCGACGGTGATAGCGTCCCCGTTGAGCACGTTCTTTCCCCGCGCGAACGAGCCGAACCACAAGAGATTTCCGCCGCTCTGCGAGTCAAAGATACCCCAATAGGAGACCGTGCCAATGTCCGCCGTAATGACTCCGTAGTCTACCGCCGCCGTGTTCGTTACCTGTTGCCGCCCGGATACCAGCGTCGGCGCGTCGAACGTGATAACCTTACGGGCATACCCGCCGCCGCTGGCCTCCGTGCCCGTGGCGGCGGCGGTCGGGTCGGTCAGAAACAAGGCGAGGTAATACGTCCCACTCCGCAACGATGTATTGAGGAGCGACGCGGCGTGTACGTTAGAAAGAGCTGCCATTTTTACATACCTCCGTTTTTAGTTCACCTTGACGCGGGTAACGGTCAAGTTCGTAATGTTGCCTCGGGCCGTGATATAGATAAGGCAATCCGTCTCCTGTGTTCCGTTCACGTTGACCGGCTCCGAATGGGGGAGGGAGACGGAGTTTACAATCTGCTGATTGTACTGGATGGACTCGGCGAACGGCCCGCAAAGAAAGACGACCTCGCAACGGCCCGTAATTGCGATTTGCTCAATGCTCACGCCGCTGATAACCTTTGCGCTGTACGCCTTTCCCGGCTCGTCGTCGAAAATGAGCAAGCCCTCGCCGGAGAGCCACCCGGCGACGGCGCGGGCCCGCGTCCGCACGCCGGGATATTTGTAATCCTCTCCGACAAAGGATACCTCGCACGAGATTTCCCGGTTTTCGTAGCCGTCCTCGATGTCGTATGTGCCGCTTTTGCCGGGTATGGTGTACTGTGTGACTCGTTTCGGCGGGAGGAGCGTTCGGTCGGTGGAACGGAACACGACCCCCATGTCGTTGCTGTGTACGTTGTTGAACGTAAAGCCCAATTTCACGAGGTAACGACCCCCTTTCCGCGCGTCTTTGCGCGTTGCATATTGTAGAGCTCCTTTGCGACGCGCTTTACGTCCGCCTCCTCACGGACGACGAGCTCGCCGATATGAAACGTGTTCGTTACCGTCGTCGGCCCGCCGGAGGCCGTTTCCGACCCGCCCCGGCGGTCTGCCATACTCGGCACGGCGGCGGAGACCTGTTCAATCGTGGCGCGGGCGGAAAAGCCCGTCTCCATTTCCCCGATACCGTCGGCGAGGGCGGTATTCACCTTTCCCATGCCCGACTCTACCTCGTCGAGCATTTCGGCGGTCATGTCGCCATAGGCTTTTACCGCCCGGCCCTTGTTCTGCTCGATACCGCGAGCCGCGCCCTCGATGTTCATTTCGGAGACCCACGCCATTTTTTTAGAGGGCGAGGAGATACCGAAAAATCCGCAAATGCCGTCCCAAATGGAGGAAATCCACCCGGAGACCTTATCCCATAGCCACCCGGCGAGAGACTGGATACCGCTCCATAGCCCTTGCACGAGGTTTACGCCGACCTGTGCAAAGGCGCTCACGCCCTGCCCGAGCGCCGATACCATGCTCGAGATAATTTGCGGCATAGCCGCCACGAGCGAGGAAATAATCTGCGGGAGGTTGGTAATGAGCGAGGTCAAGAGCTTTACGCCGGTCTCGACTATCTTCGGGATATTGTTTACCAGCGTCGAGACGATAGAGGTAATGATTTGCGGGAGCGCCTGTACGATGGTCGAGATAATTTGCGGGAGGTTGGTAATGAGGGCCGTCAAGAGCTCGACTCCGGCCTCTACGATTTCCGGCAAGTGCGAGAGCAAGGTATTTATGGTCGACTCGATGATTTGCGGCAATACCTCGCATATCGTCGCGATAATGTCCGGGAGGTTTGTTACGAGGGCCGTCAATAGGGTAACGCCCGTCTCGATGATTTGCGGCACGGCCTCGAGGAGCGCCGTAATAAGGCTCTCTATCAGCGTCGGGAGCGCCTCGAGCAATACCGGGATAGCCTCAATAATGCCTGTCGCGAGCCCTGTAACGAGCTGTAAGGCCGCGTCAATGAGGAGGGGGATATTCTCTATAAGAGTCTGTACTAACTGCGTGAGGGCCGCTACCGCCGCCGGAATGAGGGCCGGGAGCGCCTCCGCGATACCCGTCGCGAGTCCGTTCACAATTTGAATAGCGGCCTCGTCGAGTTGCGGGAGGGCGGATACGAGCCCCTCCGTGAGCGTGGTAAGTACAGAAATCGCGGCCTCCGCAAGTTGCGGAGCCGCGCCCACGATACCCTCTAAAATGTTGAGTACGATAGTCGTACCGAACTCGAGGAGCTCCGGGAGCTTGTCGGCGGCTTGTCCTATCATGCCGTCGATAGCCTCGCCGAGCGCCTCCTCTGCGCCGTCGACCCCGTTTATCACGTCGACGAAAGCGTCTACCACGTCGGCGAGGGCCGGGGCGAACTCCGCTACGAGCTCGTTTTTCACGTCGGCGACCGTCCCGCCGAGCCGGGCGAGCGTGTCGTCGAGTTCTGCTTGAGCCTCCCGCGCCTCCATAATCGTGGCGTTATTTTCCTTGAAAATCTCGCCCGCGTCCTTGTAGGTGGAGGAGAGGGTCTCCGTGATAAGGTTTGCTCGCTCTGTCTCGTCGGCACACGCGGCGAGCTTTTCGTTAAACTCGTCCTCGCTGATACCGACCCAATTCAAAGCGTCGGCGAGGGCCCCGGTCACTGTGCCGACCTTTGCCGTCTCGTTCGCCGCCTCAATGAGCGAGTTTATCGGGAGCGCGTCGCCAAACGTGCCGGATACTCCGGCGGCAATATCGCCCCACGTTGCAACGTCCTTTTCGGAGGTCGCGAGCTGTGCGAGGAGTTGTGCCGCCTCCGTCGCCGTGTCGGTGTCCCCGAGCACGGCATAAAGGGAACGATACGCCTCCGTCGCTGTGTCCGTGGAGTATCCCGCCGCCGTGAACGCGGTATTTAACCGCCCCTGTGCGGCCCGGTATTCCTCCGTAGACTCCGCGAGGCTGAGGAGCACGCCCACCCCGGCGACCGCCGCCGCGCCGACCGCCGCAAGCGCGGTCGCGGCGGCTTTTGCCCCGGTCACGAGTCCGCCCTTGAGCTTTTCGCCGAAAGAGTCGGTCTCTTTACTCGCGTCCTTGACCTCTTTCCCGTATTCGTCGATAGACTCGGCGCACCCGTCCGTAGAGCTCCGGGCCTCGTCGAGATAGCGGTTATTCGCCTCGAGGTCGTCCCCGAGGCGGTTTAAGTCCGCCTGTGCGGTGTTTAATTGCGTCTGCCACGAGTTGACGGCGCGGGTCGCGGCCTCTTGGTAGCTCTGCGCCTCGGATAGCTCGCGGTTATACCCCTCGAGTTCCTCCGTGAGTTTCGCTTGCTCCGCGCTCGTGTCGCCGGTCTCGTCCCCGAGGGCGGCGAGCGCCTCCTCGCACCGCTGGATATTCGCGCGGGCCTCGTCTACCCGGTCGCCGTAGGTCTCTTGAGCCTTGCGAGCGTTCTCGAGGGCCTCCCGGAGCTTTGTTACCTTTCCCTCTTGCGCCTCGTACATTTTGGAGAGGGTCGCGCCCTTTGCCTCCAACGCCGCGAGGCTGTTTGCCTGTCCCGAAAACTCGGACTCTACGAGTTTCAGCTCTGATTTTAGAGTCCCGAGCTCCGAATTTATGTTTTTGAGGGACGCTTTATACGCGGCCTCGCCCTCGACCGCTAACCTTGTCGATATTGTACGGGTCGCCATTATACGCCCTCCTTATCCCGTTTACCGTGGTCGCGGAGGTACAGCTCCCAAAGGTCGAAAAGCTCGCCGGGAGGCATAAAGAGCGCCTCCGTTACCGATATTCCGCACCGTGCGGCTATGCGGTAGTATTCCGCCCGCTTGATGGTGTTTTTTTTTGACGGAGTTCCTCGAGGCCCTCGTCGTATTCGTCGTCCTCGGCGCTCTTGACCTCCCGCCCGTACCCGAGCGTTACGGCCTTGATAACCGCGTTCTTGAGGTCGACGATTTCATAGGTCGGCACGAGGAGCCGGAACGTATCCGCGTCCGGGATTTCCCCCGGCGCATAACCTAACCGGCGGCGAATGAGCTCGCCCCGCTCCGCCATGAACGCGGCGGCGGTGCAAGCCGCGTCGAACCCCTCGCGGGTGTCCTGCTCGATTTGCTCGATGAGGAGCTTTGTACCGCCGAACGTGTCCCGTATCTGAAACATAGCCTCGCCGTCAAGGACGAGGTAATAGACCGTCCCCTCGACGGTGAATTTTGCCGCTTTCATGTGTCAAAGCCTCCAATCGGCAAAGCGGGAGGCGGTTTCTTACGCCGCCTCCCGTTTTCCGTTAAGTACCTGTGTCGCCGAGCTTTTCGTCGCACCACGCGATAACGTCCGCCTCGCTACTGAACTCCTTACGGATACGCCATGCGCCGGAGTTGCAACGGAACACGGTAAAGGTGGTCGTGGACGTGCCGAACGTGATAGAGCTCCCCTTTGTCGCCGCGCTGTCGTTGCCGAGGATAGCGTTCACAAGGGGATGAAAAACACCTTGATAGACGCGCACGCCGTTTCGGATAAGCACCTTGTAATAGGCGAGACCGCCGCGCGGCGCGACGTCGCTGTCGGAGTCGGTGAGCTCGTCCTCGAGCTCGTCCAGCGTGGCCCCGTGGAGGGCCGCGTGAACCTCCGCCGTCTTGTCGTCCGTCTGCAATTCCAGCGAGCCGGACGCGAACATATCAATTTTTTCCGCGAGCGCGTCGTCGCCGTACAGCTCGCCGGAGGCGTTGGTAACGGTGAGGTTAGCCGCCACGAGCTTACCAATCGTTACGACGCTCTCGAAATTGTAGGTCGGGAGCGCACCGTCCGGCGTGGTAGCCACGGGCGCGAACCTCGGCCTCTTTGCTCCAAACTGCGCCATGTAGATTTACCTCCTCATAGGTTTTTACTCTTGAGAAATCGGTCGTACACGCCCGCCGCCGCGTCGACGGCGGAGTCTGCCTTTTTCTCGTTTGCCGTGTTGATGAACGGTCGCCCCGGCTGGCCCGTTTTCCCGAACTCATTTACAAAGGCGACCTCAGCGACGCGGCGGGAGTTTCCGTCCCGCCGCGTGCCCTGCGGGTAAACGTAAATCGCTTTCCCGTCTTTCGTGTCCTTGAGCTTTTTGTCGTAGGTGATACTCTGCGCCGTCGTGCCGGTGTCGTAAACGCCCATAGCCCGCGCCTCTTGCGCCTGTGCCGGGGCGATAACCTCGGCCTCAGCTACGAGCATTTCGAGGAGCACCGCGTCGGGTATCTCCGCGATAGCGCCCATGTCCGCGAGGAGCTCGTCGAGCCCGCTCGTATTGATTTCCGCCATAAGTTACACCGCCTCCGCGTCCTCACACTCGAAAACGTAGTGTTGCCCGTTCGCGTCCGAGGCCGGAGTAATAGACGGCCTCGTGAACCCGGCGGCGACGATACGGCGGGTAATCTCCCGCCG
>ERZ780167.751-NODE-751-length-32063-cov-10.935110_pt1 | contig 32063 bp, 25 predicted proteins | sample MGYA00510982_ERZ780167 | MGnify/ENA primary metagenome ERZ780167 (study PRJEB29588, sample SAMEA2146107) | human gut metagenome | biome: human gut; feature: human-associated habitat; material: faeces | place: Denmark | collected 2008/2010 ... | reverse complement strand
TCCAGGGGACGCCAATTGTCTTGCTTACAGCATGTCTTATGGCAATTGCGTTCTGTGGATTTTCAGGACTGTTGTAGAAAGGAGCCGATAAAATGGCAGAAGCAAAGAAAAAGACTGAGACGATCCGGCTGTTTTCGGACGGCGGGAAATACAAGGGCGACCTTTTCGTGAGCGTGAACGGTGTGCACTACCAGTTGCAGCGCGGCAAGAACATTGAGGTGCCCCCGGAGGTGGCGGAGGTCATCCGCCACAGCCAGGAACAGGACGACCAGACCGCTGCCCGCATGGAAGAGCTGGCGAATAAGGCGTAATTTTTGAGAACCCCCGGCCCGGCGGCACACGCTGTGCCGGGGGTTATTTGTTAAACCTCTCAGTCGCCTTCGGCGACAGCTCCCCTAGTAGGGGAGCCCTTGGCAGACCGGTGATGAGAGTACTGGACGAATAAGGCCCAATATCCCGGGGACGGGATGGCCTTGCTATAGAGGGAAGGTGTAAATATGACTGTTGGTAAAGCAATCGAAACCGCAGACAAGCTGCGGCCCAACAACGGGTTTGACCGCGAGCTGAAGATCTTATGGCTGCGGCAGGCGGATGCGGGGTTGAGAAAGAGTGTGGTGGACAAGAGCGACACCACCGATTTTGATGCCGTGGGTGCGGACATCTTATACGACCGGGAGCAGGAACTTTTGCGGCAGGACGCGGAGCTGCTGCTGCCGGAGCCCTACGACAGCTACTATGCCCACTATCTGGCGGCCCAGATGGACGCGGCCCTGGGCGAGACCGACCGCTATGCCAACGAGATGCAGCTGGCCAACGAGAACCAGCAGGAGTTTGCAGCCTGGTGCAGGCACACCTACCTGCCCAGGATGGCCACGAAGTGGAGGTACTGAGATGGCACTGCCGAGTTTATACAGCATCTCGACGGGGAAGAGCATCCAGACGGCCTTTGGCGGTCTGAACGAAAGCTATGCCTGCGCCGAGGCAGAATTTACCGAGATGAAGAACTTTTCCAGCCGGGGATACCCCGCACTGCAGACCCGGACACCCCGGCGCACCATGCGGGCCATGGGCCGCTGCAACGGGATATACCACCTGAACGGCCTGCTGCTGTGCGAGGGAACCACCCTGCGCTACACCGAGGACAGCGAGGACGACGTGGCCACCGCGGCTGCGGGCGGGGAGATCGTGCTGGAAAATGCCGTGACGGACAGCGAGAAAATTATGATCGGCATGGGCACGAAGATCCTGATCTGGCCGGATGCCAAGAGCTTTGACACGGCCACCGGAAAGCTGGAAGCCCTGAGCGCCGCATGGAGCCAGACCGGCACGGTGACCATTGCCCCCTGCGACGCGGGCGGCAAGACCTACACCGTGAGCAGCGTGGGCACCACGGAACCTTCTGGCCCGGCGGACGGGACGCTGTTTCTGAAACAGAACTCCTCTTCCAGCAAGTGGGCCTATGTGAACGTGCTGGAACAGTACGATGCCAAGAGCGGAAAGTGGGCAGAGATCCTTTTGAACAGCGTGAAGATGACCCTGCCCGGGCTGGCCGCTGCGGGCTTCAAGAAGGGGGATACCATCACGGTGGAGCAGGTGCCCGGGCTGGTGGAAGAGTATCTGGCCGAGGGTGTGAACGGCGAGGTGACCATTGAGCAGATGGACGGGGACAGCATTGTGCTGACCGGCAGCCCAAAGACCGAGAGCGCACGCTATTACGGCAGCTTTACCGTGACGGCAGGCGGTACCACCTGGAAGAGCATGAACGGCAGCGAGAGCGCCACAGCAGGCGGCACCACCATTACCGCACGGCGGCGGGTGCCCCGGCTGGAATATGTGACCGAGAACGCTAACCGGGTATGGGGCTGCAACAGCGAGGAGAACGTGATCTATAGCTGCAAGCTGGGCGACCCCACAAACTGGTACAGCTACCGGGGCATTGCTTCGGACAGTTACGCCGTGAACGTGGGCAGTGACGGCCCCTTTACCGGTGCGGCCACCTGCATGGGCTATGTGCTGTTCTTCAAGGAGAACTGCCTGCACAAGCTCTACGGCAGCCGCCCGGCGGACTATCAGCTGGTGAGCGTGCAGTGCCGGGGCGTGGCCAAGCAGGCAAGCAAGAGCATGTGTGTGCTGGCAGAGGTGCTGTACTACCTTTCCCCTGACGGCGTGATGGCCTGGGACGGCAGCCTGCCGGTGAAGATCAGCGGCGGACTGGACAACACCTGGCTGATGAACGTGCGCGGGGCGGTGGGCGGTGTGCTGGACACCCGGTATTACCTGCATCTGCGGGTGCCGGGCCGGAACGAGACCCGGCTGCTGGTCTACGACACCGAACGGCGGCTCTGGCACGAGGAGGACACGGCAGCAGAAGAGAATGCTTCCGGCTGGGCAATGTGCTCCACAGGGCGGCAGCTCTACCAATGGGACGGCGTAAACCTGTGGGCCACCGAACCGGAACGGGAGGCCGACCGGGACACCGACACGGCAAAGGCGAATCTGGAACAGAAGGTGGGCTTTGAGGCTGTGAGCGGCGACATTGGGTTGAACGTCCCGGCGGACAAGTACATCAACCGGGTGTTTCTGCGGGTGGATGCCCTGACGTACAGCGTTGTGGAGCTGCAGGCCAGCTATGAGGGCGGGGCCTGGGAGACGCTGGGCCAGGCAGCCGTTCTGAACAAATACACCCGGGTCAACCTGCCCTTTGTGCCGGAGCGGCACGACACCATGCGGCTGCGGATCAAGGGAACCGGGCAGATCGCGGTGCGGAGCATTGCGTTCAGCATGGCAGAGAGCCGGGGCAACCGGGTGGCCGGAGGGGAACCGAAGAGATAGCCCTGCTTAGAGGAAGGAGATTTTATATGGCAGATATTACGAGGCTTGGCGAGATCGCAATGCCGAAACTGAGTGAAAATATGGCCCCGGAGGACAGGCGGAGCATCAACAACTACCTGATGCAGCTGCGGGACCAGATGATGTACATGATGCAGAACCTGGACGAGACGAACTTCAGCGACACCATGCGGGACAAGCTGGTGGCCATGGGGCTGAAGGTGGAGTAACCCTCTCAGCGCGCAATGCACCTGCGGTGTAGTTGCTTGCAGCTCCCCCGAAGGTGGAGCTCTGCTTAGAGGAATGCGAAGACGAAAGGAGACAGTGAGAAGATGGCAAGAGGAAAGTGGTGGGAGTACCTGATTCCGGGCCACAATGTGGGGCTGATGGTAGGGGATGTGTATGACAGCATTACCGGCAACAGCGAAAAGAATGCGGGCACCGGCGTGTTTGGAACCAGAAAGAACGATTCCAACAGCTACCAGTACGCCCAGAGCAATGACCGGGTGACCACGGCAAAGAACAATCTGGATTACATCAAAGGACAGAAGCCCGGGGAGTATCAGAGCGAGTACGGCAGCCAGATCAGCGGCACGCAGAGCCAGCTGGACAAGATGAACCGGGACGGCTTTTCTTACGACTACACCAAGGACGCAGCTTACCAGCAGTACAAGAACCAGTACACCCGGGGTGCGGAGCTGGCCAGCGAGAACGCTGCCGCCAACGCTTCGGCCCGCAGCGGCGGCTACGGCAACAGCTGGGGCACTTCCAGCGGGCAGACGGCCTACCAGAGCACCATGAACGGGCTTTCGGACGTGGCAGACAGCTTATACAACCAGGCCTACAACGAATATGCCACCAAGAAGAGTGATCTGAGCAGTCGGCTGAGCTCTTTGCAGCAGCAGGAAAAGCTGGCGCAGGATGCTTACAACACCCGCCTGAACAATTACTATGGCCAGCTGAACAGTGCTCAGACCGAATATGCCAACGCGGTGGGGGCCAACCAGCAGAAGGATGCGAACAATACCAACTTCTGGGGGAACGTTTTGCAGGTCGGCGCAAGCATGCTGCCGTGGGTGCTGAAAGCGCTTGCCGCGATCTGAAGACCGGTGTGTGGCAGAAGAAAAGGAGAACGACATGTTATTTGATACCTTACGGAAAAAGAACCAGGCGGAGCAGGAAGAGCGGGAATGGAATGCCAACCGCCCGGCGGACTATGTGAGCCGGAACAAGGACGCAATGGACAGCCTGACCGGGCAGATCGGCACAGGGTTCGACTGGGACACCGGCAGCAAAGCCTACCAGCAGTACCGCGCCCAGGCCCAGGCCAATGCTGCCGCCAGCGCGGAGAACGCCCAGGCCAACGCGGCGATGCTGGCGGGCGGGTATGGTAGCAGCTACGCCGACAGTGTGGCAAAGCAGGGCCAGCAGCAGGCGCTGAGCGGCATTGACAATGCGGTACCCGGCCTGAGAGGCCAGGCACTGAGCGAATACCAGAACCAGCAGAACGACCTGCTGAGTGCCCTTTCCGGTATGGCCAACACCGAGGCGCTGGACCGCAGTGCCTACGGCAGCAACTTTGCCAACTACACGGCGTGGCAGAATTTCCTTGCCAACCAGAGCGAACAGGCCCGGAACGAGAACGACAATTACTGGAACAACCTCTGGAACACGGTAAAGAACATCGGCTCGGCGGCCCTGACGGCCTACGATGGGTACAAGGGGTACACACAGCAGCAGTGGGAAAATGACTTTGCCCGGGAACAGTGGGAGTACAACAAGAACCGCACCGACCAGAGCGATGCCCTGAACGCCTACCAGCAGGCGTTCAACCTGTACACCCAGGGCGCTGGGGATGCGGCCAGCGACGTGCTGAACCGGTACGGCCTGAACGCAAACGCCTTTGCCAACTATACCGGCGCACCGGTGACCCGGGACGATCAGGCAGGTGTTCTGAGCACCGCGGCTTCTCTGGTGGCAAGCGGAAATCAGGAAGCGGCGGCCAACCTGCTGAAGATGTACGGGCTGGACAGCAATGCAGCCGGTTCCTATGGCACCATTGCAAAACGTCAGCTGGCGACCCAGCTGGCAAAGGCGGCAGCTACGAAGAGCAACGGAAGTTCGAGAAGATCCGGCGGCTCTTCCGGTGCCTTTGGCGGGTACACCAGCAGCAACGTGACCACCCTGCTGGGAAAGCTGGCCGGGGTGAAAGAAGGAAGTGCTGCCTATAACGCCATTGCCGGAGAACTGGCAAAGGCGGGTGTAGACGTAGGCAGCAGCACCCAGAGCGTGGGAACTCCATCCTATGTTTCTGTTGACGGCGTGAGTGGTGCGGCACCCAAGACAAAATATTTCGGCAGTTCCGGCAGCACGGGTAAGAGTGCGAGCACCGGAATGCCGTACAGCAACGCCCTGAGCTATGCAAAGGGGTGGAGTGCAGAAGGGGTGGATTCGGATACGATCTATGCCCGGCTGGTCAACATGGGTATAAATGATGACGTGGCGGCCAAGGTCTGGAATGCGATGGGATGGTAAGGAGAACAAAAATGGCATGGACAGCAGAACAGATGGCCCAGAAGCGGGCCAAACTTCAGAAAAAAACCAATGCCGCTGCTGGCGGGGCAGAACCCCTCAGTCAGCGCAAGAGCGCTGACAGCCCCCCTGATAGTGGGGCCCTTGGCAGTACGGGAAACTCTGTGTCGGACAATAAAAGCAATGCATGGACGGCGGAAAAAATGGCCGAAAAACGTGCGGCACTGCAAACCCAGAAGCAGCAGACGGGCACCGACCTGTACTCCACGGCGCTGGAGGATTACCGGACAAGGAACAACCTGGGCTTTGCGGATGCCATGGACAGCCGGAGCGACGAGCTGAACCGGCAGAAGGTGACAGTGAGCCCGGCGGGGAAGATGGAGCAGAATGCCAGCACCGTGCAGAAGCTGCGGGAACAGCGGAACAACGGTATCCGAATGGACGTTTACAGCATGGTGAACAACTGGAAGGATGCTTCCGAGCGAAACCGGGAGCTGGCGAGGCTGGTGACAGAGCCCACGCTGCCACGCGGGGCTGTAAGCGCAGCAGACCTTCCGGCGGGTGTGGACTACTTGGCAGCGGACACGGGCGGCATGGGTATAATGCCGGTGCTGGAAAACACCAGGTACATGGACAGCGATTTGAAAAAGATGGGCTACACCCAGGACGAAATCAACCGGGCCCGGCTTTACATGAAGGCGTACAATGACCTGAGCCTTGGCGAACGGGCCGGACGGCGTGTGGAGAGCGATCTGGAGGGAAAAAAGGAAAATATCAAAGGCGCAATCGGGCAGTACGCGGGCGCACTGTCCCCGGCCCTGACGGCCAGTGCCGAAGAGCAGATGATCCGGCGTGTTCAGAGCGGGCGTTACACCGACGAGCAGCTGGAAGCGGCAGGATATGACCCGGAGCTCATCCGGACAGCCCACGAACGAATCCGGAGTGGTGAGCTCTACGACAAGGCGGATGACGACAGCAACCGCATGAAAGGGTTGTATGAGTGGGGCCGGGATGCCCACAAGGCCGGAGAAAACCTGACTGCGGACGCTATGGCAGGCGAGAGCAATGTGGGGCGGTTCTTCCACGGGGCTGCTTCCAGCGCGGCTGAGAACCTGATCGTGAGTGCCATCAACCCAGCGCTGGTGCTGCCGGTGCTGAGTGCCCACGGCGCAGGCGACAGCATGGCTGCCAGTGACGAAGCGGGGGAGAGCCCGGAAAAAGCTATTTTGAAAGCAACGGCAAAGTTTGGCGCAGGATGGGCCATCAACAGCGTGGGTGTGGCCGACCTTGCCAAGACTATGGGCTCGGATTACGCCAAGGACACGGTGGCCGGTACCATTGCGGACTGGGTGCGCCGACAGGTGGGCAATCAGGCGTTCCGGGAAGCCTACCCGGCCATTGCCAACGCCATTTCCGGCGGCGCGGACAATGCTATGCAGGCCTTTGTGGAGACCTACGCCGACAAAGCCATTGACGCTGTGATGGGCGACCAGGAAGCGGCCAAGACGCTGTTCAACAAGGATACGTTCCTTACAGCACTGGAAGCGGGCCTTTCCGGCGGCGCGTCCGGTGCACTGGGCGGCGCTGTGGGCACGGGGCTTTCCAGGATGAACGCGGGAGATTCCAGCCTGCGGGGCAACGTGGAGCGGTATGCCGCTCAGGACGAATACGAGCAGGCGCTGAAGGAACACCAGCGCCGGGAGGAGCTGGCGCGGGAACCGGGGGAGGTGGACGGGGAAGAACCTCTCAGTCACGCTTTGCGTGATAGCTCCCCTAGTGGGGCAACGACGACGACCGCCGCCAGTGGCGGAAACAGGGAGGAGTTGTTGGGGCAGCGGCAAGCAGGATACGAACGTGAAGTAGACGCTGGGAGCCGCAACCCGTTAGCCAAGCTCACGTTGCAGGCACAGACGGAAACAGCTGCGAACCAAGCGGCTGAGGGCAACAGTGCGGAAACTGCTGCCATATCGGACAACTTGGCTGTGCAGACGTTTGCAGAAGCGGCGGCCGGTGACAGCCTGACAGGCAAGACCATCAGGCTGTTCACCCCGGAGGCCGGAAACGAGGCAAACCGCGCGGCTTTTGAGGAAGCCTATGGGGTGAAGTTGCCGAGCACGGCTGCGGCTACCCGGCGGATGCTGCGGGAAGTGGCGGCACAGCGCAGCCAGCAGAATGCTGTTGAGAACGCTGGGGAAATGGTGGAAAGTTCGAGAGAAGCGGGCTCACCCTCTCAGTCGGCGCAGAGCGCCGCCAGCTCTCCCGAAGGGCAAGCCCTTGGCATGTTGGGCAGCTCTGAGCTGGACGCTGAAGGCCGTACTGGACGGAAGGCGGCGGAGGACGACGGCATTGTAAATGTTCCTCAGCAGGCGGTCATGCAGGCGGCGACCACGGAAGAAAGTGCTCTGGGTGAAGCAGGCAACAGCCCGATGCGGGAGACCTACGGCATGGAAGCACCGAGGACGGAGGGACAGAAGCAGGCCCGGACGGAGCAGGTGCTGCGGAGCTGGAAGGTGGGCGAAAAGGCGGCGCAGGAGATCAGCCGGAAACAGCCGGAAGGCGTGGACAGTGACCGCTATGCGGCGGCAGCATCCACTCTGTACCGGCTGGGCCAGATGGAGGACGTGAAGACCTTTGACCAGGCGCTGGAGCTGGCGGGCACCGGCAGCGGCATGGCGGCCAACGTGAACTATGTGCTGAGCAACCTCAAGGGCCGGAACGCGCTGGAGATCGCCTACACCTACGGCAGGGATGCGGCAGAGACCCGGTGGGCCAAGAGCCAGCTGGGCGGCACTCTGACGGAACAGAGCCTGACGGGCAAGGGTGAGACCATCTACAAGGGGACCCTGCGCAACACGAGCGACGCTGGTAGCCAGGTGATCGAGCTGAACGCGGCGGCAACCGACACCACGGCGGTGATGAAGAATGTGCTGATGAATAATCAGAACGTGAAGGCTTATGTGGAGACAAAAACGGCCCGGATCTTCTTTGGGGACAGTGCACAGGATACGTTCGGCACGGTGCTGCACGAGGACTACCACTGGTACAACGCACTGGACAGCGAGGGAGCAAAGACTTTGCAGGACCATGCCCTGCTGTATCTGGCCAGGAGCAGCGGCTTTGAGACCGTGGACGAGATGATCCGGGAGAAGATGACCGACTATGCCCAGCAGAATCTGACCTATGAGGAAGCTGCCGAGGAGCTGGTGGGCGATGCCTGGCGGGGCATCTTCTCCACCGAGGCAGACTTCAAGCGTTGGGTGGAGTTCCAGCGCGGGCAGGCCGAGAAGAACAGCGGCAGGGCCGGAACCATCCGCACCGTGATGAACCGGGTGAAGGAGATGCTGGGCGGCATCATCAGCCGGGCCAAGGAAGTGCTGACCCTTGACCCCGACAACCGGGCTGCCCTGAAGGCCCAGCGCCTGGCCGAGAACGAGCGCAAAATTTTGCAGGACGAATACTTTGCCCACGCTGAAAAAGCGATGGACAACCTGCGCAGTGCAAAAGAAAACGCCGCTGCCCCCAAGACAGAGAGCGCGGCGGAAGGACGCAATATTCGTTTTTCGATCCAGAAGGATGCCGACGGAGAGAGCTACATCAAAATTGATGAAGATATCCTGAACGGTGTTCCACAGGAAGATTGGAAAACCGTAGTGAAGCAGGCCATCAAAGAACGGTATCCGAACGGTTTTGAGCGGAACGGCTGGACGATTGAAAACACAAAAGAAAGCCGAAAAGAATTTGTCTGGTCGAAGTATACAAAAGCACTGCAATGGGAAAGCTCCGAGATGTATGCAGACAAAATGCGGATGGCATCGAATTTGGATGAAATCATTCAAACCGCAGATGAAGTCTACAGAGAACCTGCAAATCATAAGAATGCGGAAGCATTCAACCGTGGAAAAATCAAAATTGTGGTTGGGCAGAATGCCTATGAAGCTGATGTTCTGACTGCCTTCAAAGCAAATGACCGGGAGATTTTCTATGATATTGTAGATATAAAATCTACAAATAATAAAACCTCCATGCGTACCCACGTAGAATCCAAAGATTCAAGGAGTAGTCTGCAAGGAGGTTTTACGGAAGCCCCCGGTGGAACCGTCACCGAAACAAAAAATTCCGATGCCAGCAGATTGCCGGAAGCTTCCAGAGAAAGCAGCCTTACCACGGTACTCAAAACCGAGCAGGGCGATGAAGCCCCTAAGCTACTTTCTAAAAACAGTATAGCACAAGAAAATGCCGAAAGCAAGGGAAACAGCGAACCTGTGAAGAAATCGGTGCGGTTCCAGCTGAGTGACGGCTCTGCTGGAAACGTGGATGAATTGGCGGCACTTCAAAAAGAAAGCAGAGAACTGGAACACCAGCAAAACGCCCTGAAAACAGAGCGAACAAACTGGCTGAACAGCGCCGAGGTAAAGGAGATTGAAGCGAAGAGAAAATCTCTGGGGTTGTTCTCTGCCGAGGCAAAGGAGTTTAAGGCCAGTGAAGAATACCAGGCGTACCTTGCAAAGCGGAAGGACTTTAACCAGCGTGGTGCGGAGCTTGAAAACCGAATCGGTGAAGTGAATAATGCACTGCGGGAAGCCCATGCCAAGCTGGAAACCCAGAGAAATGAACAGAAGCAGAAACAGCAGGCTGTCTATGCTGCCAAAGCAAAGGAAGCAGGCGGTGCGGCGAAGTATCGCCGTCAGCTGGCCGTGGAGCAGTTTGGCACGACGAGTGAATTTGAACGGGCCGGATACATCCTGCCGGATGGGCAGATGCTGGATTTTGCCCGGAATGATAAGACCCGTGACACCGACCACCGGGAAATTATGAGTGTGTTCGGCCCGGCGGAAGTATCGGAAGGGACGGACGCACTGAACAAGTTCCTGGCAGACGGTAATGTGCGGGTGATGGCGGAAGCTCCGGGTGTTGACCTGGCCGCAGACAAAGCCCCGACCGCTGCACAGCTGGAACAGATCCGTGAGATGGTGGGAAGCCTGGGCAGTGAACAGAGAAAGTTCACGCTGGATATTTCCACAACCGATGGCAGGGTTGCAGCCAGCAAGGAGTACAGCGGCCGCATTGATGCTGACCGTGTTGTGCGGGAGATCAGGGACTATTACAAGACAGGTGAGCTGCCCGCAGAGAGCAGCCTGGCACGATTCCGGTACCAGCTGGCGGCCAAAGCCGAACAGGCGGAACGGGACGCGCGGAAGAACACCCAGCGGCAGGCAAGCCGGGCCATTGCGGACAACAGCGCGGCGATGGAAACGCTGGCCCAGATGATGGGTGTGACCCACGGTGTGAGGATCAGCCAGGATTCCATTGACGGGCTGGCGGTGCGGTGGACAAAGGCCAACGGCAGCAGGGCCGACCGGACGAAGATTGCCGGAGAGACCCGGGCGCTGGTGGAGTACATGACGGCGGACGGGGCCAGCATGAGCAAGGCCAGTGCGCTGTCTGAGACCATTGCGGATGAGATTCTGAGCGGGGCGACCTACCGGAACACCGAGCTGTGGGACGAGTACCCGGAATACCACGACCTGAGCTACACGGTGAACAAGAACGGCCCGGCCAAGGCGGAGCTGGTGAAGCGGTACGGGACGTGGAGCGAAGCGGTGGCGGAGGCCCGGAAGCACGGCGTGAAGCTGCGGCAGGCAGAGGGTGTGCGGGACGGCAACCCGGCGGAAGTGTATGAAGCCATCGTCAACGACACCCGGGCCATGGGCGGCACCAAGGAAGGGGCAGCGGCCTTGTTCCGGGGCGCGGCCCAGGCGGCAGGCGTGGACGGCGCGGCCAGCATGGAGAGCACCGAGTGGCTGGATGTGCTGATGAACGTGCACGATGCCATCAAGCCCAGGATGATGAGCCGCTTTGCAGATGCTGCCGAGTACGAGGATGCCAAAGTGGAGCTGGCCGACCGGATGCTGGGTGATATCCTGAACGTGCCGGAGATGACCGATGCACAGGCCATCTTTGACGGGTTCCAGCGCTGGCAGCGTCAGGCTGTGGCTGCTGCCGTGGGCGAGGAGAACGCGGAGCAGGCACTGAAGGACCTGCGGAAGGTGCAGAAGGAGCAGAACCGGGAGTTCAACCGGAGGATGTATGAGAACAGCCGGAACGGAAGCAGGGATGAAGCACTGCGGCAGTGGACAGAACAGCAGAAGCGGAATGAAAAAGCAGAAAAGCTGCTGGATCAGAATCTGGATACGCTGGGGCTGGACATCACCAACTACGGCGACATGGCCGAAAAGCTGGACGTGCTGAAGGAAGCCTACGAACGGGAGTGGAAGGCCGAAAAGAAGCGGCTGAAGGAAGAACGCCAGCAGATGCTGGACGAGATCCGGCTGGAAAACAAACAGCTGAAGCGGGAGAACTGGAACCTTTCGCACCAGGTGGCAGGAGAACAGCGCCGGGCTGATCGGGCTGAGTGGCAGCTGATCCATCAGGAAAACGAACTGCTGGAATGGGAGCAGGAAAACCAGCGCAAAGCTCAGGAGTGGCAGGAAAAGCAGGCGGAGCGAAACGCAATCGCCATCACTGCAGCCCAGCAGCAGCGGGACGAGGACATTGCCATTGCCAAGAAGCTGGCTGAGAAGCGGGTACAGAAAGCCCGGGACGGTCGGCAGAAGGACGAGCTGCGGCGGGGCATCCGGGCCAATGCTGCCCAGCTGAACCAGATGATCCTGCGGCCCAGCAAGGACCGGTATGTGCAGCCCCACCTGATCCAGCAGGCGGCAGAGGTGGCAAAGCTGGCGGATATGACACTGCTGAACGACCACGCCGTGGCCCGGCTGACGGCCCTGCGCACCAGCATCATGCAGTCGATGGGAGCCGAGAACAGCTCCAACGGCATCAGCGAGGACTGGAAGCTGAGCAAGGTGCCGGAGCTCATTGACGCGCTGCAGGCTGACCTGAATGCCAGCAAGCAGGCCCAGCTTGACCGGCTGAACCAGCAGCTGACAGAGGCCGAGGCACTGCCGGACAGCGAAAAGGCCGAGATGCTGCGTGACCGGCTGAGAAAGCGAATCCGGGAGACAGAGAACCGCACCTATCTGCCCATGACGGTGGACCAGATGCGGATGCTGAAAGCCATTACGACCAGCACTCTGCACGTGATCCGGACGGCAAACAAGACCCTGAGCTTGCAGAAAGCCGAAGCGGTGGACAAGATCGCCAACGAGGCGGCTGCAGAGGTGCGCCAGAGCAAGGGCAACGATGGAAAGCTGCGGAGCGCCCTGACCAGGTACAACCTGGATATGCTGGGCGGTACCCGTGTGTTTCGGATGCTGGGCGGCTACGCAAAGAACAGCCAGATGGAGAAGCTGGGCACCATGCTGAATGACGGCCAGCGGGAACAGACCCGGATCACTGTGGAGGGAACGAAGCTCTTTGACAATGTGACGGGCAAGGCGAACCTGAGACAGATGGAAAAATTCGCCGGTCCGGGCGCGGAGCTGGTGGACATTGGCCTGAAGGACAGCAATGGTCGGGCTGCACCGTTGACCCACGCCCAGCTGTGCAGCCTGTACATGCACCTGCAGAACGCCGACAGCCGGGAGCACTTGCTGAACGGTGGCCTGACGATCCCGGATGCGGAGGAGTACAACAGGGGCGACATTGAGAAGGCTTACCAGAAGGGCCAGACCGTGAAGATCGGGATGCTGACGGACAGAACGGGAAACCCCATGGCCGACACCGTGATCCAGGCCGTAGAGAAGGCCATGACCGACTACGACCGGGCCTGGTGCGAGGACATGAAGAATTTCTTCGGCAGCTACACCACGAACCGGATCAACGAGACAAGCATGAAGCTGCTGGGTTACCAGCGGGCCACCGTGAAAAACTATTACCCCATTGCGGTGGACAAGACGGCGCTGGCAACCCAGATCGAGGGCGTGAAACTGGATGCCACCATTGAGGGCCGGGGCTTCCTGAAGAACCGTGTCAAGAGCCAGATGCCCATCCTGCTGGAGGAGTGCAGCAGCGTGGTGCAGCGGAGTTTGCGGGACACGGCAGCCTACGCCGGACTGGCGGCACCCATCCGGGATGTGCAGAAGGTGCTGAACAGTGGCATTGAGACCGAGGACGGTATCAAGATGCTGAAAAATGGTATCCTGAAAGAGCAGTGGGGCCAGAGCGCGACGAACTACATCGATGACCTGCTGACCGACCTGCAGACCACGCAAAGAAAGCGCTCGACCACAATGACCAAAGTGCTGGACAGGTTGCGCGGCAACTATGCGGGCGCGATCCTGACGCTGAACCCTGGTGTGGCCATTGCGCAGGCGGCATCTCTGCCAACGGCGGGCGCGGTACTGGGTGCGGATACCATGGCGGCGGTGGTGCCGTTTGTGAAGAACCTCTCCGGCAAGCAGCGGGCAGCGCTGGAACAGGAAATTGCCCAGCATGGGGATGTGCTGCTGCAATACCGACTGCGGGGAAGCCAGCGCGGTGAACTGGCCAGCATTGGCGTGAGCCAGGGCGCGGCAGAAAAGGCCATGGACAAGCTGCCCAAGTGGGTGACCGGCTGGATCAACAGCATGGACGAGATCACGGTGGCGGCACTGTGGGAAGGCTCCAAGCGGTATGTGGAGCACCATACCAATGAGTTTGCAGAGGGTGCAGCCACGAAAGGCAGCGAAGCCTACTGGGAAGCCGTGAACAAGATGTATCAGCGAGTGATCGAGGAGACCCAGCCCAACTACACCACCATGCAGCGGGCAGGCATCCAGCGCAGCGACAACGAACTGGTGAGGACCCTGACCATGTTCACGACCCAGCGGTTCCAGAACTACGGCATCCTGGCAGATGCGGTGATGGACTATAATGCCCAGCGGGAGCGCAGCCATGCAGACCCCACCGAGGAGAACCGGGCAGAGCTGAAACGGGCCGGAAAGAACCTGAACCGAGCAGTAACCAGCCAGATCGTGCAGACGGCAGTGTTTGCGGCCATGAAGATCGGCGCGGACTTCCTGCTGCACCGGTGGGACCGGGAACAGGACGAGAACGGCGACATTACCGCATGGAGTTTACTGAAGCGGTACGCCGACCTGTATGTGGGAAGCGCAGCAGGCACGTTCCTGTACGGCAGCGAGCTGTACAGCTTTGTGGGCAACGTGGCCGGGGGCAAGGACTATGATGTGGTCAGTGCCCCGAACCTGAGTGCTATCAATGACCTGGGAACTGAGGCGATGCGGCTGTACAAGCTGCTGGCCACCGACACCGGCGAGATGGACGAGGAAGAGCTGGAAGCATACCACGAGAAGCTGCGGAAAGCGGCCCTGACCTTTATGGAGGACGGACTGGAACTGAAGGGGCTGCCGGCCGGGAATGCGGAAAAGCTGCTGGAAGCGGCATGGAAATGGAGCGGAAATGCAGCCTATGCGGTGACGGGCGGAAAGTACGGCGAGAAGCTGAGCCTGAATTCCCTGCCCGCCAGCGCCACCGGGCAGTATGACCGGCTGTACAACGCCATTGCCGAGGGGGACACGGACAACGCCAGCGGTGCTATGGCGAAGCTGGAAGCCATGGGCAAGGACGAAAAGACCATTGCCAGCCAGCTGAAGAACCGGCTGAAGAAATACAGCCCGGAAGTAGAGCAGGCGGCCAGGGCCCGGAACGAGGGCAAAGACAGCCAGCGCCAGGAGCTGACAAAGCAGCTTGTGCGGGAAATGTACGAGACCCTGGGCATCCGGGAGGGTGTGAAAGCTGACGCGGAAAAGCGGACATGGGTGATCGACCTTGTGACGGGAGCAATCAACCAGAAGGCCGACAGTCTGCTGGCCGGGGACAAGGACCGGACGGTCTACTCCGACCTGACGGACGCACTGGAAACCGGAAAGCGGAAGGACGTACAGGATGAGATCCGGCGGCTGCGGACGGCGGGCAAGGAGGACGGCAGCATCAAGACGAAGATCACCGACGCGGTGAAGGAAGAGTATCTGGCGGGCAACGACCACGACCGGGAGAAGCTGGAGAAGCTGCTGACGAGCCTGACCAAAGAGGACGGGACGGCCATGTATGAGGAAAAGAACTTTGCCCAGTGGGTGAAGGACGCGGCAAAAAAGGAGGAACAGGCAAAAAACAGCAAGGATGAGTGGGCAGGGGTGAGGTGAAACCCTCTCAGTGCGCAATCCGCCAAAGGCGGAGTTGCTTACAGCTCCCCCGAGGGGGGAGCTCTGCTTAGAAGAAAGGGAGACCGTTCGGGGTGAACGGCCTCCCTTTTGTATGTCCGGGGTAGTTGCACCCGGCGGGGCGTGATAGGATAGGGGCAGGAAGGGCGCACAAATCTGAAATAGACCTCTGGATCGATCGAGGAGTGCGCCTGATTGGTGAAGGGAGTGAAACTGTGAGCCAACTGGATATTAAGATCAGAAAGCTGCAGGATAACGGTTCGACGTTCCGGGCAAACATTGAGACGCTGTATCTGGGCGGTGTGCGGAGCGCCAAGGTGGACCGGCTGCACTTTGAAGTGCCGGAGGAGTGGAAGGCGTGCACCATCTCGCTGCATGTGCGGCGGCTGAGCGGCACCCTGCCGGACCCGCAGATCCTGGACGAGAACAACAGCGCACTGGTAGACCGGCGGTGGACACTGGAAAAAGAGGGCACCTGGATGCTGCTGGCTATCAACGACAGCGGCTACATTGCCATGACCAAGCCCGGCAAGTACACCTGCTATGACACCATCGACACCGACACGACCACCGAGAACATTACGCCGAGCATCTATGAACAGTTCGTGGCCGAGGTGACGAAGTACGCCAAGCAGGCGCTGGAGAGCATGAACGCGGCCAAGGCCAGTGAGGAAGCAGCGGCCAAATCTGCTAAAGAAGCAGCGAACTCTGCCGCCAGCATGGAAGAAAGCGTGTGGGTGAGCGGGGAAAATGCCAAAAAGGCTGCAAACAGTGCTGCTGCGGCAAAGAAAAGTGAGGAAGCGGCAGCAAAGAGCGCAGAGGCATCTGAGAACAGCGCTAAGAAAAGCGCCGAGAGTGAGAGTGCATCCAAGGCTAGTGCGGAAAAGGCAAAGGACAGTGAAGAGGCGGCGAAAAAGAGCGAGGACGCAGCAGCCCTGAGCGAGACCAACGCCGCCGCCAGCGAGAAGGCAGCCAAGACCAGTGAGACCGCCGCCAAGCGGGCCCTGCAGGACACGGAGACGGAGCACACCACCGCCTTGCAGGACATCGCACGGGCCCGCACCACAGCCTTGAACGACGTGGCCAAATCCACCAAGACGGCCACCACTGCGGCAAACACCGCCACCCAGCAGGCCACCGCCGCTGCGGGGAGCGCTTCTGCCGCCGCCACCAAGGCCGGGGAGGCATCCACCAGTGCGGGGGCGGCAAAGGCCGATGCTGACCGGGCAGAGAAAGCCAGCACCAACGCGGCCAATGCGGCAATGAAAGCATTGAAAGAAGCCGCTGCGTCTGGAGCGTTCAAGGGTGATCCCGGTGCACAGGGGCCGCAGGGGCCGTCAGGGACGATCATCCGTGCGTATGATATTTCGCTTGCCACTTCCGGTTGGAAAGCCACATCCGATTCCAGTGCAAAATCTGCCGGGCTGGCGTATCAGTACGATGCCAGCGTCAGCGGATGCACGTCGGCATTGGAACCGAGTGCAACCATCCGTCTGGAAAGTGTTGCTGTGGCCCAGAAAGCAGGATTGGGCAGCATCTGCCAGTCTGAATCCGGATACTGCCGGTTCTATGCGGCAAAAGTGCCCTCTGCGGCAATTTCGCTGCGGCTGCTTTTGATGGAACGGATACCGACATAAGAAGGGAGACTTTGAAATGGCAATTGGAGCAGTAGGCGGCGTACCTGCGGCGGACTATGTGCCGCCCGTGGGCATCATCCTGACGCTGGGCGTAGGTACCAGCCCGGCGGAACGCTACCCCGGCACCACCTGGGCCCGCATCAAGGACCGGTTTTTGTGGGGCGCATCGGAGACGCACCCTTTGGGCGAGACCGGCGGCAGCGCCACCCACACCCTGACCGTGAACGAGATGCCCGCCCATACCCACAGCGCCACCCTCAATGAGACCGGGGCGCATTCGCATACCATTTCGATTTTGCACAATGCCAGATCGATGTTTTTTGATTCGTCCAGCGAATACCAAAGCGGTAACCTTAGCGGAAGCAAAACAGTGACCACGTCCTCCGCCGGAGCCCATTCACATACCGTGACTTTATCCTCGGCGGGAGGCGGCAAAGCTTTTAGCATTTTGAACCCTTATACCGCCAAAAACGTATGGAGGAGGGTCAGTTAGGAGGCAACCAATGACGGGACAAGTAAAAGGCATGGGCGGGAACACCTGCGTCCCGCCTCTCGGCTATGTCTGGAAGAGTGCAAGCTCAATCTGCCCGGCAGAGCTATATGACGGTACAACTTGGGCGCAGATCAAAGATCAGGCCATCATTGCATCCGGAGATGCCTACACTCTTGGAGACTCGGGCGGTGATACAACGGCAGCACTCGCTACAGCAGAAATGCCAAGCCATACCCATAGCGGTAGCACATCCAGTGCAGGAGCGCACACGCACACTGTTAGCTCTGGGTACACAAGCACCGGAGGTGGAGCCGCCTATGGAGACTACATCCCGTACTCGGGGAGTTCGGCCACGTCCAGCGCAGGAAACCACGCCCACGCAGTAACTGTTGGCAGTACCGGAAACGGCAAAGCTTTTAACATTATGATGCCCTACATTGTGCGGTATATGTGGGAACGGGTCGGATAGGAGGTGCCAGTATGATAGGATCGGTGACCTATACAGTAGACTCCGGCTGGATGCCACCAGTGGATTATGTGCTGGAAGTCTACGGTGACACCAGCCCCGCAGAACTATTCGATGGCACGGTCTGGATGCCGCTCCGGGACTGCATCATTATGGCGGCCGGAGACATCTTTACAGCGGGGGCAACTGGCGGAAACGCTACCGTAACGCTGACGACGGCAAATCTCCCAAACCATACTCACGGCGGTGCTTGCGGAAGTGCGGGCAACCACTCGCATACGGCGAATGTGTCGAAGGTCAAGAGCGGCTACCCGGGAGCTAGTAAACAAAACGGTGAATACGGCAGTTACAAGGCAGGATGGATGAGTGAGACAACCTCCAGCGCAGGCGGGCACAACCACACCCTGTATATTGGCAGTGCGGGCGGCGGAAGCTCTTTTAGTATTATGAATCCGTATTATGCAGCTAATATTTGGCAGAGAGTGGGGTGAAAACATGAAAATCATTGATGAAAATGGCGTAGAACTGACCGGAGCCCCGGACCTGACACTGGGACGACTGGTGGATGACGTGGAGATTGTGCACCACGAGGCCACGGCGGCCGTGAAAAAAGTCTGCCACTATGTGACCACCAAGACCTACCCCAACGGCTCAGCCGAGGTGGAGGAGGTCGTAGATGTGGCCCCGGTGACGGCAAAGCCCGCATGGGATGAAACGGTGCCAATCCAGCGGTATATCAAGTACACGCAGGACGAACTGGACGAACAGGCCCGGCAGCAGGAGCATGAGACCAAGATGGCGCAGATGCCGGAAACGGTGGAACAGCTCAAGGCAGAAAACGAGGCCCTGCGGAAATCCTTCACTACGATGGAGAGCGCTCAGGCAGATGCCGATGCGCTGAACGTTGACCAGGCCTACCGGCTGACCCTGCTGGAGCTGGGGATCACTGAGTAAAACCCTCTGCCAAGAGGATGATAACATTTTAAGATGGGGCACTGCCCCGGAAAGGACAAACCTATGTTGTACCGTACCTGTAAACGCATGATCGAACGCGGCAATCTGGAGGGCATGAGCACCAAGCTGGACGTTTTCTATGCCGCAAGCAAGTTGACTGATGACGAGTACAAGGAGCTGACCGAGCTGCTGGCCGAGAAGGAGGCGCAGAATGCCCAGAACAATTCTTGATGTTTCCCGCTGGCAGGGCCGCATTGACTGGGACAAGGTCAAGGCAAGCGGCCTTGTTTCCGGCGTGATGATCCGGGCCATGGGCAACAGCAAAGAGGGAAAACCCAGCAAACCATACATCGACCACTACTTTGCCCGCAACTATGCCGAGTGCACCCGGCTGGGCATCCCGGTGGGCGTGTACGGCTACTTCAAGGCCACCACCAAGGCACAGGCCGACAAGGAGCTGGCCCTGTTCAAGCAGGCGCTGGGAGGCAGAGCCTTCCAGCTCCCGGTGGCTGTGGACATTGAGGACAAGCTGCAGGAGGCCCTGAGCAAGTCTGCCCTGACTGACATCGTGGCCCACTGCCTGAGCGTGGTGGAGAGCTGGGGCGTGTACGCCATGCTCTACACCGGCCTGAACTTCGGGCAGACCAACCTTTACATGGGTGGCGCGGCCCTCAAGCCATACGACGTATGGCTGGGGGCCTACCGCACCAAGAAGCCCGCCCCCGGCTGGCCCTTCGGCATGTGGCAGTACACCAGCAGCGGCAAGATTCCCGGCATCGCCAAGGGCGCAGACCTGAGCGTGGCCTACAAGGACTATGCGGGCATCATCCAGCGCAAGGGGCTGGGCAAAGTGAAAGGAGAATGACAATGAAAAATGAGATTTGTGCGGCCATCGGCATTGTGGGTGGGGCCATTGCCAGCCTGCTGGGCGGCTGGGACACGGCGCTGCAGACGCTTATCATCTTTATGGCGATCGACTACATCACCGGCCTGATCGTGGCGGGGGTGTTCCACACCAGTCCCAAGACCAAAACTGGCACCCTTGAGAGCCGGGCAGGCTGGAAGGGCTTGTGCCGAAAGGGTGTGAGTCTGCTGGTGGTACTGGTGGCCTGCAGGCTGGATGCTGTCATCGGGTCGAACTTTATTCGGGACACCGTTGTCATTGCGTTTGTATGCAATGAGACTATCAGTATCGTGGAGAATGCCGGACTGATGGGTGTGCCCATCCCGGCGGCGCTGACTCGTGCTGTGGATGTGCTGAAGCAGCGGGCGGAAGAAAAGAACGGCAGCTGACAACGGCCCTGGGGAGCCTGATGGTTCCTCGGGGCTGAGTTTGTGTTTTCGACTTCTTTCGACGAAAGGCGTAGCATGATGGGCGAAAGGATGTGTTAGAATGACTGATACACAATTTGACCACTCGCTGCGCCCTCTGGGTATCATTCGCACAAAGACTGATTATTATACTCTCCGGCAGTGTATGACACTGATTTGCACCAGGCCTGACCGGTTGCGAGCCTTGCAGAAGGAAGTTTATCTGCCTGTGGCGGAAGCTTCTGGTCACGCTTGGAGGGCTGTGGAGAGCGCTGTTCGCAGGACGGCAAAGCTGGCGTGGGAAACTGACCCGGAGAAAGTGCAGGTGTTGGCGGGATACCCACTGGATCATCGGCCAACGGCGGGACAGTTTTTGGAGATGCTGTATAATGCAGCGGATACTATGTACGAGAAAAAGTAAGATTTGAAAGAAGTATGTAGAAAGAATTGGGGGTGGCGTAAAGGGAAAAATTGTTCGAGTGAGAATGTGTCAGGTGGACCATAAATCCAACGATTTCACGTTAGAAATCGTTGGATTTTCTTGTTTATAGGCTGGCCTCATTTGGTTTTGACCACAATTTTGACCACAATGCCAAAGATTTTATCTGGTCTAATTTGACATAGCAACGCTACTTATATAGAGCAAAGTACTACTTATAAATAGTGGTGTCAGGAATTGAGATTTCGTTATACCAAAAAAGACACCCTCGCTTTTGATAGGAATCTCATGCAGGGATGTCCTTATCTCAACGCGAAGGTGTCTTAATAACGAGGGTCAGATGCCACGGAACGTAAAGGTGAACTCCACAGGCTTGGTCACATCAGGAATATACTCCGGGTGGACATTGGCACCCCAGCTGTCATCGCCGCCAACGCCCATCTGCTCGCCGATGGCACGAATCACCGTGTAATGGACCGGGGGCAGCTCGTAGGGATGCTTGGCACTCTCCATTTCATGGGGAGTGTAGGGCAGCGCAGAGAAGAACATGGGCTTTGCGGCATCTGCGGTAAACAGCAGCCCGCGACCCTTGCGGTCCACTACCTTTGCCCAGCGCACAGCGGTCTTTGCACCGCACTCCTGCGGCACAAGGTACTGTGCCATGTTGTCTGCGACCTTGTTCTGGTAAATGCCAAGCTTTGCACCATGCTGACGATCCCAGTAGGTCTCCGCAGGGCCGTTTCCGTACCACTCCACCGTGTCGTAGTCAGCGTCGATCTTGAACAGTACGCCGAACTCCGGCATTGCTGCAAGTCCTTCCACCGGGTCATAGTGCAGGGTGGTCTGGATGCGGCCATCACCGAACACACGGTACTGCAGGCTGCACTCTGCTGCGGGGCTGGTCTGGAGGTTATAGAGATAGGTCACGACCACGCTGTCGGCTTCCACCTCGCAGGTGGGGTTCTGGAGGATGGTGCCGCCATGAACAGACGGAATTTCCTTGCCGATGCCCTTGGCGGTAGCGTACAGGCTTGCCAGCTTCCACTGACCGCGAACGCCGCCCATGTTGTTGCCGCAGTCGTTGTCGGTGGGAGCGCGCCAGAAGTTGGGACGGGGAATCTCCTGAATCATCTCCTTGCCGGCATAGCGGTAGGAAGTCAGACCGCCGTTCAGATCGGAGAACAAAACATCGAAATTCTCACCCCGGACACCGATGTTGTGTGTACCGTGCGTAACGGTAAACGGCGTGACCTTCTTGCTGGGAATGGAACGAACCACAGCGATCACACCCTGTCCAAAGGCGACTTCATGGCCCTTCTTTGCCCAGCTGGTGTCCTCCTTCAAACGGAAGCTGATGGTCACTGCATATTCACCGGGGAGCGCAGGAACCATAAACGGCAGCGGGAAGCTGGAACGCTCTTCGGGAGCAACATCAATATTGGTCAGTTCCTGCTGCTGATACAGCTTTCCATCACGGTGCAGCAGAGCAACGCAGTCGAAAGCATCCGTAGAGGTGAACAGGTTCTTGTTCCAGACTTCGAAGCCAGAGTTTTCGATGGAAACAGCGATGTTCTGATAGCAGAACTTGACCTCCTGCATCTTGGGAGAAGGAGCACGATCACCACCGTAGGCAATGCCGTTTCCACTGAAATTATAGTCGGTAGGACGCTCACCGAAGTCGCCGCCGTAGGCTTGGAACCACTTGCCGTAGCGGTCTTTTTTCCAGATGGACTGGTCGATGTAATCCCAGATAAAGCCGCCCTGATAGCCGCAGTCCTTCTGGTCGGCAAGTTCCGTGTACTTGTGCAAAGCACCGTTGGAGTTGCCCATAGCATGAGAATATTCGCACTCGATATAAGGCCGCTTATCGCCCTGTGCCAGATACTCTTTAATGTCCTTCACAGTGCTGTACATATGGCTCTCGATATCGGTGGTTTCGAGGAAGCGGGGATCATTGACCACACCTTCGTAATGCACCAGACGGGTGTCATCAAAGCGGCGGACCATCTCTGCCATCTGGAGCAGGGTCTCACCACCAAACGATTCGTTGCCCAGAGACCAGATCAGAACAGCAGGATGGTTTTTGTCACGCTGGTAAGTGGAATTCATGCGGTCAAACAAGACAGCTTTCCACTCCGGCTTATCATTGGGCAAAACGCCCTCGATGCCGCGAATGCCCGCCTGATGGATATCCCATGTGCCATGGGATTCCAGATTGTTCTCTGCGATCAGATACAGACCATACTCGTCGCACAGGTCGTACAGTGCATCCTGATTCTGGTAATGGCTGGTGCGGATGGCATTGATGTTGTTCTGCTTCATGGTGATGATATCCCGAAGCAGTTCCTCATGGGTGTGTACGCCCACAGCACGACCCGTAATGGAGCTGAACTCATGACGGTTGGCACCCTTGAACACGATGCGCTTGCCGTTGAGCAGCATCCGATTGTTCTTCAACTCGAACTTGCGGAAACCGACTTTCTGCCCGGTCACCTCTACCAGATGGCCTGCATCGTCCAGCAGCTCGATTTCCAGTTCATACAGAGCCGGGTCCTCTGCACTCCACAGGTGGGGGTTCTCCACCGCATGGCTGAACAGAGCAGAGCCGCCGTTCAGCGGGATTTTTTCGGAGAACACTTCCAGTTCACTGCGGCGCAGGGTCAGACGGGCTGCGCCCTTTCCCTCCACCTGCAATGCAACTTCCAGCGTGGAATGAGTAAAATCATCCCCGGAAAACAGCGTTTTGACGGATATATCTTCCAGATGCACGGTGGGGATGGCGTACAGCCACACGCTGCGGAAGATGCCGGAGAAGCGGAAGAAGTCCTGATCTTCGCACCAGCTGGAGGAAGTCCACTTGAACACCTGCACAGCAAGTTTGTTCACGCCCGGCTGGAGATAGGGAGTCAGATCGAATGCGTGTGCGGAGAAGCTGTCCTCGGTGTAACCCACATAAGACCCGTTCAGCCAAAGAGCCATGCCGCTTTCCACACCCTCGAACTCGATGTGGACGGGCTTGCCCTGCATGGATTCCGGCAGCTCGAAGTATTTTACATAGCTTGCCACCGGATTGAACCGCTGCGGGATCTCGCCCGGCTGTACTTCTTCACGGCCATCCCACGGATACTGAACATTCGCGTACTGGGGAATGTCGTAGCCCTCCATCTGGATGTGTGCCGGAACATGAATGTCATCCCAGCCGCTGCAATCGTAATCCGTCTTTTCAAAGCCGGGGATGGCACTGGTGTAGTTCTTTGCGTAGGCGAATTTCCAGATGCCGTCCAGCTTCAGCGCCAAAGAAGAGGAGCCTGTCCGATATTCTTCGCGGGAAGCGTAAGTACGGAAACTTGCATGAGCATTCAGCACGTTTTCCTTGAAAAAGGTGGGGTCTTTTACTTTTGCAAAATCAAATGCAGCCATAGTATTTCCTCATTTACCTTTTATAATTTTATAATATTTCTCCAGCCTCCCCGGAGGAATCGCTGGATTCCTCCGGGGAACAGCAGATGAAGGAGAAATGATAATGGCTTGTTATCAGACTGCTGCACGCAGTTTTTCATTTGCTTCTTCGACCTTCATACGAGAGAGAAGGAAGGTGATGATGGCATCCAGAGCAAACGGAATCACCAGATACATGATCTTCAGCATATTGATGCAGGAATCCGGCTGAACGGTCAGAGCGCTGTCAAAATGGCTTGCTGCCAGCAGCCAGCCGGTGATGGCAGTACCCAGACCGCCGCCCAGCTTCACACCGAGAGAAGTGCAGGAGTACATCGTGCCATCCACGCGCTTATGCTTCGTCAGCCAAGTATATTCAGAGCAAGCAGCAATCGCAGCGTTCATATCGCCCTGCCAAGGACCCTGACCAAGAGCTGCGATTGCAGTAAAGAGCAGCATCAAGGTCACATTGCCGCTGCCCATGTAACCAGCTACAGCAACCAGTGCACGAGAAATCGTTGCCAGAGTATAGCTCATTACATTCAGCTTATACATTCCATTCCACTTTGCAACCAAGGTCGGGGTGAACACCAGTGCGATGATCAGAGGAATGTTGATTGCCCAAGAGAATACACCGAACAGATTCTGGTTGCCAAGGATGTAGGTTGCATAGTAGGTGCCCATGCTGATCATGGCACCGTAGATCTGCTGCAAAATGTAGGTGACGCAAATCATCATATAATATTTGTTACCAGCAAGCAGCTTTGCAGCCTGAACCAGATTGTACTTTTCGTCCTGCTCGATTTCCTTTTTGTCGGTGGTATCCACCAATTCGCCTTCCGGCAGTTCCTTCACGGAGAAAACGGAGAGGGTGTTGACAAGCAGACCGATGATGGCGTAGATGATTGCAACAGTGCGCCAACCGGCAGCACCACCGCCCAATGCCGTAACAGCACCCAGCGTGATGGACTGGATGAGCAGGCTGGTGGCAAAGGCGAACATGAAACGCCAAGAACCCATCTCGACCTGTTCGGCACTGTTCTTTGTGACGAGAGCAGTCAGTGCAGAGTAAGCAATGTTGTTGGCAGTGTAGAATACAGCGTTCAGCAGAGTATATGCGATCAGGAACCATGCGTACTGTGCAAACTGTCCCAGATTGGTCGGGATGGCGAAAATTGCCACCAGCGTAATGGCACAGCCAATGTAGCCGTACAGCATCCAAGGACGGGCTTTGCCCATCTTAGAATGCGTTTTGTCAATCAAAGAACCAAAGAAAATGTCCGTCACACCGTCCAGCAGTTTGGAAACTGCAATCAGAGTGCCGACAATACCGGGGTTCAGGCCAACGGTGTTGGTCAGATAGATCATGACGAAGGAGGACAGGAATGCATACACCACGTTGCCTGCAATATCGCCTGAACCATAGCCGACTTTATTATACCACTTTAGATAACGTTTCTCAGTCATTGTGCTTTCTCCCATCTTGCTTGTTTTGTGTGGGCGCGACCAATCTGCTGCGCACTTCAGACTGGAATTCTCATTACGCAAGTTGCCCAAATCTCTTGCGTTTCGTCTGAAAATATTATAGAATCTAATGGAACGAAAAGATATAGACAAGATGGAACAAAATATGCACAAAATCAAAGAGTTTGTAATTTTTTGATAGAACATTTCCCAAATCACTGTAAAATCTCTGAAGATGAGGAGGACGCAGGGATGTATTTCAACTCAGGATATTTGAACAACTCCCGTTTGGATTTCAAAGACTACTCAAAGCCGCTGGTCGTAGGCAGCTGCGGCACTTATCGCTTGAAAAAACGCCCTAAGCTGCCTACTTTTTGGGCAAAGGGTCGCAGAGACTATCAAATCCTCTATGTGGCATCTGGTAAAGCACACTTCTGGTTCGATGGTGTTGAGGAAGTGGTGACTTCTGGACACATGGTGCTTTATCAGCCGAAAGAAATCCAGAAGTATGTCTACTATGTAGAAGATCATCCAGAGGTGTTCTGGATTCACTTTACAGGATATGATGTCAAAAACATCCTGAACTATCACGGAATACCCTTGGACAAGCACGTTTTTTACAGCGGCACACTGCCGGATTACAAAATGCTGTTCCGAAAGATCATCCGGGAACTGCAACAATGTGAATATGGCTATGAAGACTATATTGCTTCTCTCTTCAACATCATTCTGCTTTTAGTAAGCAGGCAACAGCAGGAAAGCGAGAAAACAACTACAAGCATCCCCGAAGAAATCGAAGCCGCCGTTGCCTACTTTAACGAGAATTATAATACAAAGGTCAGTGTGGACGATTACGCAGAATCGCTGCATATCAGTACGAACTGGTTTATCCGTAATTTTAAGCTGTACATGAAAATAAGCCCTGCACAATACATCCTGTCCCTTCGGATGGTAAATGCACAAAGCTTATTGGAGAACACCGAATACAATATTGGAGAAATTGCAGAGATCGTAGGGTATGATAACCCACTCTATTTTAGCCGGGTATTCAAGAAAGAGTATGGTGTCAGTCCGGCACAGTACCGAAAGAATCTGGAAGAATCCACTGAAAAATGAGAAGGATTCCTTATAAATAAGAAGAGTAGAACCATGCCGATAAAAAATGCGATCCACAGCCAACAAGTCTACGACCCAACGGATGAATCCATCATGGCAGAGCAGGAACTTTGCATGGAGCGGCTGTATGCTTATAATCATACCCGCCCTTCCGAACACACAAAACGGGAGCAGCTTTTGAAAGAAATGCTTGCAGAGTGCGGCACAGGCTGCTGGATTGAGCCGCCGTTTCACGCCAATTGGGGCGGAAAGCACGTTCACATGGGCATTATGTCTATGCCAACTTCGGGCTGACCTGCGTGGATGATACCCATATCTACATCGGGGAGCACACCATGATAGGTCCGAACTGTGTCCTTGCAACCGCAAACTACCCGATCCTGCCGGAACTGCGGGAGAAAGCATACCAGTACAATCTGCCCATCCGCATTGGACGCAACTGCTGGCTGGGTACTGGCGTGATCGTGGTGCCGAGTGTTACCATTGGGGATAATACGGTGATCGGCAGCTTTATGTGTCAGGGAAAGATGCCGATGTCGGTACGCCAGCGATATGAGAACATGAAAAAAAGCCGCTTCATCTGCCCAATCTGGACGCAATGATCGAGAATTTCGACAAGGCTCTTTCTCACCCGGATGCAGATGATCTGGAGCGGCTGAAACAGGCTGTGAAATAAATATAGCGCCGGTCGGCATTTAATCAGAGTGATATGGTCGAAATTGCAGCGTAATAATGATAAAACAAATAACAATGTGCCTTTTATGAAGAAAAGAACACAACTCTACCGTTGTTCAACATCCAAAATGGTAAACTCGCTTATCATTCGGTTGCCAAATGACAGACTTAGAGCGATAATACCCGTAACAAACACGGGAGGTTGAAGCCAATGTTCACTATCAACAAGAAGAAATTTGGCGCATTTGTTGCATCACTTCGCAAAGAAAAAGGAATCACTCAAAAAGAGCTGTCAGAACAACTCTGTATCTCTGATAAGGCCATAAGCAAATGGGAGACGGGAGTTAGTCTACCGGATACCGTTTTATTGATTCCTCTGGCAAATCTGTTGGATGTTTCCGTCACAGAGCTTTTGATGTGTGAGAGATTGCCGAACAATGACATTCTGAATCCCGACAAAGTTGAGGACATTGTTAAGACGGCAATCAATTATGCGGACGAAGCACCTGAAAGAGCATATCACGTTAAAAGTAACTGGATTATCATTTACGGAATCTCGCTTTTGATATGTGGCATCAGCACGTTTTTGAACTATACAATGGAAAAGCCCTGTATGGATTCCTTGATAACATTTGTGCTGATGTGTGCAGTATGCGGTGCGTATTTTTGCTGCCTTGTGCGGACAAAACTTTCAAGGCTTTATGATGAAAACAGCGTGAATGTTTTCTATGACGGTCCGATTCGTATGCATGTTCCGGGAATTACTTTTAATAATCATAACTGGCCGCATATTGTGCAGGTTCTCCGGTTGTCCTTCTGTCTGAATATGATTTTGATACCCCTTCTTAATCTCATGGCAAGCAGCATCGCAGTAGTTGCATGGAAAAATATTGGAAAGTATGTTTTCTTAGTAATTATACTGTGCAGCACACTTCTTCCGATATATGTCGTTGGAAAAAAAGTATGAATAAATCTGTGTTGAACAGATATGAAAGGTAACTGCCGAACCATGGTAAAAGAAAAACATTATACAACGTCCATGTTAACACATCTGTGCCCATGCCATTGTGCTATGCTTGTACAATGGTAGTAGAAACACTCAATTCCTGACTTCCACATAGATGCAGCAAAAGGCGGTGGTCTCCCACAATAAAGGAAACCACCGCCTTTGTTGATTATCGGATGAGCCAGCCGTAATCCTGTCTGCAATCTACCACATAATCTGCATAAACCGTATTATCTACAATCTGGAAGATGAGCATATAGCGTTTTTCAAACAAGATGAATCGGTAAGCATTTTTAGGAATGTATTCGCCTTTGAGCCACGGGCAGCGCTGCGGCATCTGCTCCAAAGATTTTGCAGCCTTTTCAAATTCGACCGTAAGCCGCTCTGCTGCCGCAGGGCTGGCCTGTGCCAGAAATGCGGCATGGGACACCAGCATCTGAGCGGCCCGTGCTGACACAACCACGCAGTATTTATTTTGCTGTTCCATGTCCAGCGGCCTCCTTGATCGCGCTGCGCATCATGGAAGTGACCTCATCAACCGAATAGCCCTCGCTTCCACGCATCCGGTCCTCTTCCACGGAAAGCAGCTCCTCACGGAGCTTCAGCATTTTTTCACGGCGGTTGTAGGTTTCGATGTCCATGACGACCAAGTCGCCCTCGCCGTTCTTGGTGAGAAAAATCGGCTCAGCGGTTTCTCTGCACAAATCAGCAATCTCGTTGTAGTTCTGGCGAATCGCTGCAGATGGACGGATATTCATAAAAGTACCTCCTGCTCCTGAACAGTCTGTAATAGTAAAATTCTAATTATATTATATCCATATTGTGCAACGAAGTCAACTATGGCTTAAAATAAGGCTCCGTGATTTCTAATTCTGATTGAAATCTACGGAGCCTTTAACAAATTGATTAGAGACTTGAAAGAATAATTACAATGCCAGATACCAGAGCCAGTGGAATATAAAACCCGGCTTCAGTCTTGGATATAAGGCAGTTGGTAAAAGAGTTCTTTTCACCGCAGCAATGCCAGTTCTTCTTATAGGGCGCAATATTCATGCTAAAATTAGTTACAGTGCTGTTTGGCTTCCTTGCGTCTTCATAAAGCGAACGAAACAGCCTCTCTTGAAGCAAGTAATAAGAGTCCAAAAACCAAAATACGATGATTGGAATATATGCTACAATAAAATAAGTTCTATCGGCATCTTTACTGGAAAGTGCAAAAATACCGGCAACAAGGGTTACGGCCCATCCTTTTAGGGCAAAAGAATTTCCTGCCATTCGATTTATAACACCTTGAATCATTTCGAGGTGAGAGACTTTATGGTCATCCATATAAATGCTCTCCTTTTAATACTTGATCGTATAGTGTATCTAGCGGATGCTTCAAGCTCGGATCAACAGAACTTGACCATTGTGTTAAATCTGAACGAGTTAGTTGCTTAAGATGGTCAAGATGAATATCGTATTTTATTTTCAAATCTGCACTTTCCGTTACAGAGTCGGCCGCAAAATGACGAAGTTGTTTCTGCTGCCGCAGAGGAATACGTTGGCGAATAATTTGAGACAAAGCGATTTCAGAATAAATCCATGGCGATAGTGTGCAACCCGGATTGATAGATTCAGAGATACTAATGGAACTTGGCGTGTTAACAAAGAACAAACATTCACTATTGTCAATCATTTTGCCAAGGGCAGTACTGAGCATCATATGAACATGGCTAGTAGAATTGTTTCGCTTGTCGTAATCATATGATTACTTCCTATTAGGAACACTGTAAATACAAGGCTTTTCGGAGCCTACAAACCAGAAAAAATAATATTTGATCTATCACATTACGCAAAAAGCCGTCCGGCATGAAAAACGGGCGGCTTTTTTGCGTGGATAGACGGAAAGGAGGCGCAAAAATAACTACAAAATTTTAGCGTTCAAATTTGTGCAACTTTAACGAAAAGGAGGATCGTAAATGGCCGATGAAAAACTGAATACTGGCCCTGCGGAGAATATTTCCCCGGAGGCCGCCGAGCCTATCGCCACACCCGAACAGGCCGCAGCATCTGAACCCCAGCAGGAACAGACCGGGCCTGCCATACCTGAGCCCGGCGATGTGGTTGTGTCCTTTGACAAAATCAATGAGCTTATGGCGGAAAAGAGACAGAACGCCCGCGCCGAAGTCGAAAAGGCGGAAACGCCCGAAACGCCGCAACCCGCCAATACGGAGGAGCCGAAAAAGCCGCGCCGTGGCCGTCCGCCGAAAGCAGAAAAGGCCGCGACTGAAAATCAGAAAGCGGAGAAATCGGCTTGGGCCCGCAAGGGCCGCCCACCCAAGGCGGATAAGGCGGCCCCTGACAAGCCCAAGCCGTCCAAACGAGACAAAGTGTCCCGAAGTGATGGAAAGGCCCCGGATGCCAAGGAGCCCGTTAAGCCCGCACAAGATACGGCACCGAAGGAAACTGCTGCTGCGGAACAGACGGCTCCCGAGCCGACCACACCGCCCCGCCCGGTTGAGGAAGGCAAGCTGGTTTATCTGAAACTTTCCGAGGTTCATCCATTTCACACATTCCGTCCGCACCCCTTTAAGGTACGGGACGATGCGAAGATGCAGGAAATCGTTGCTTCTATCCGCGTAAACGGTGTAATGGTTCCCGGTCTTGCCCGCCCGGAGAAAGATGGAAACGGCTATGAAATTGTAGCGGGCCATCGCCGTACCCACGGCAGTGAGCTGGCTGGACTGGAGGAAATGCCCTTTATCGTCCGTGAAATGACCGACCACGAAGCGGTACAGGCCATGAAGGACAGCAACAAGCAGCGTGACGGGATGCTCCCCAGCGAATTGGCCGCGCTGCTGGAACTCGAGGTTGAGGACATCAAGCATCAGGGCGGGCGGCTGAAAGGTGTTGCGGAAGGCGATGTCGGGAAACGCTCGGTTGAGATTGTAGGCGAGGCGCATGAAATGAACTATAAAAAGGTCATGCGCTACTTGCGGCTCAACTCCCTTGTGCCGGAGCTTCTGGATAAGGTAGACGATAAAAAGATGGGCTTCATGCCTGCCGTGGAGCTTTCCTACATCAAACCGAAAAATCAGAGGCTTATTGCTGTTTCCATTGACGGGGAGCAGGCTTCGCCCTCGCTGGCCCAGGCCAAACGGCTCCGGGAGCTGGATAAGGAAGGCAAGCTCAACGGCGATGTCATTGACGGCATCTTATCAGAACAGAAAAAGGAGGATCGAGGCGTGATTATTTCTACTGCGGAACTGGAAAAGTATTTTGGCAAGGAGGTCACTCCCGCCAAAATGAAAGAACAGATTATGTCCCTGCTGGATGACTGGAAAGAAAAACAGCCGCCGGAGCTGGCAAAAGCCCCGAAAAAGCAGGAACTTGACAAGTAACAACTTCGAGACACTTTGTCCCGAGGGCCCCGCCCTCGCGCAGAGGCTCTGGTGGTATATATCCCCCGTCGCCGCCTGTTTTTTAGTACAGCCGGGAGTGGGCCGTCAAGGGTGCAGCGCACCGCCGTTTTCGGCGGCTCGCCCTTGACGGTCTGCCCCGGCTGTGCTATTTCCCCGGCAAGCGGCGGGGGTATATCCTCCA
>ERZ780167.744-NODE-744-length-32105-cov-3.949142_pt1 | contig 32105 bp, 29 predicted proteins | sample MGYA00510982_ERZ780167 | MGnify/ENA primary metagenome ERZ780167 (study PRJEB29588, sample SAMEA2146107) | human gut metagenome | biome: human gut; feature: human-associated habitat; material: faeces | place: Denmark | collected 2008/2010 ... | reverse complement strand
CTTATCATAGAAGAACTTACCGGTAACGGTTCCAAGCTCAATTTCATTACTGGTTCCATTGATTTCTTTTGTGAAATGAATGGTATCGAATCCATCAAATTCTTTGAGCCAGTCCAAATGCCACCACCTGCGGCGGAATTCTCCGTCTGTTACATATTTCAAACCGTGTGCCACTTCCTTTTCTACCAGTGATGCGATTGCAAGATCTTCGGTTTGTGTTAATTCTTCTTTTGTAATCTTACCGTCTTTATAAGCTTTACGTGCTTCTTTAATTTCTGCAGGTCGTAAAAAAGAACCTACGATGTCATAAGTTAATGTGTCTTTTATCATATGAAAACCTCCGATTTTTTGATTATTTGTCTTTGCTTAGTTGATGATTTTATTATGCCAGATGTAATAGTTTTTTGCATAATACTTAAAATTGTGGGTTTGTTATAGTTTTAAACTATAACATATGAAAAAGAAGATCAAAATTGCTGTTTGTGGATATTTAAAAATTTTTTATTATCTTAAAAAGTGTATAATATAAATATGACATGTGTTACATTAGAGTTGAAATCATAGGAGAAAAAGGAAATCGAATATGAACAGCAGAAAAAAAGTCTTATGGAAGATATTCATTTCAACATTATATTTAAGTGCATTTACATTCGGCGGTGGCTACGTGATCGTAAGTTTGATGAAGAAGAAATTCGTAGATGAGCTTCACTGGATCGAAGAGAAAGAAATGCTGGATCTGGTTGCAATCGCACAGTCTTCACCCGGGGCGATTGCGATAAATGGAGCAATTGTTGTAGGATATAAGCTTGCAGGAATTGCTGGTGTACTGGTATCGATTATTGGAACAGTCATTCCGCCATTTGTCATTATAGCGTTACTTTCTGTCTGTTATAATGCGTTTCGCACTAATGAACTGGTAAGTCAGATGTTGGAAGGCATGCAGGCGGGAGTCGGAGCGGTGATCGCGTCAGTAACCTATGAGATGGGCGCGGGCATAGTGAAAGAAAAGGACGGAATCTCGTTGCTGATCATGGCAGGTGCATTTGCGGCATCCTGTGTATTTGAAGTAAATGTTGTGTATATTGTGATCATATGTGGATTGCTGGGTGTCTTACGCACATGTATGAGCAGGAAAGGAGCAGGCAAATGATATATCTGCAGCTTTTCTTAAGTTTTTTACAGGTTGGGATGTTCAGCTTTGGTGGTGGCTATGCGGCGATGCCCCTGATACAGGGACAGGTTGTGACGGGACATCATTGGCTTAGTATGTCAGAATTTACGGATCTTATTACAATCTCTCAGATGACACCGGGACCGATCGCAGTGAATTCAGCAACCTTTGTCGGAATCAAGATTGCAGGGATACCGGGTGCTCTGGCGGCAACATTTGGATGCATTCTGCCCTCGTGTATTATCGTAACTGTCATTGCAAAACTCTATTTAAAATATCGCAGCATGGAGGTACTGCAAGGTGTGCTGGGGTCTTTAAGACCTGCAGTTGTGGCGATGATCGCGGCGGCAGGAATCTCAATCCTGATCACGGCATTCTGGGGAAGCAGGGATCTGATCGCAGTTACAGGGACGAAGTGGAGTCTGATACTGATTTTTGCAGTCTGCATGATATTACTTCGAAAAGTGAAAATGAATCCAATATGGGTGATGATTCTGGCCGGAGTGATGAAAGTGGGAATATCACTCATTTAAAGGTGGATGAAAGGGAAAAATACGCCGGAAAAAACAAAAAATGTGGAAAAAGCAAGAGAGGAACAAAAAATGGGGGAAAAAACGATTGAAAAAAATGCGATCACGGAAGGTGTTATCTGGAAACAGTTGTTGATATTCTTTTTTCCAATCATGCTGGGAACATTGATCCAGCAATTATATACAACGGTAGATACGATCATAGTGGGACGTTTTGTGGGAAAAGCGGCACTTGCCAGTGTCGGCGGACCGGCAGCAGTATTATCGACGATCGTGGTTACATTCTTTAATGGTCTGGCGAACGGGGCAGCAGTTATTATCGCACAATATTATGGTGCAAAGGACAGAAAGAGTCTGCATGTGGGACTACATACGGCATATTTGTTCTCTATTGTGATCAGTCTGATCGTATCGCTGGTTGGTACAGTGCTGACACCGTGGTTGCTTACAATTATGAATACACCGCAGGATATGATGGCAGATTCCACAATCTATCTCAGAATTTATTTTATGGGAATTCTGTTCACACTGGTTTACAATATGGGAGCAGCAATCATGAGAGCGGTCGGTGATTCCAGAAGACCACTTTTGTATCTGCTGGTCTGTTGTGTGATGAACATCATCCTGGATATCGTTATGGTGGTAGGAATGAAGATGGGAATTGCCGGAGCTGCGCTTGCAACTGTGATTTCGCAGTGTGTCAGTGCAATTCTGGTTACATGGTCGCTGACCAGGGCATATGATGCTATGAAATTAAAGTTCCGGGAGCTTCGGATGGATGCCAGAGTATTGAAAAAAGAATTGAAGATCGGTGTTCCGGGAGCGCTTCAGGCATGTGCATACGGTGTGACGAATGTGGTGATCCAGGCATCGGTCAACAGCTTTGGTACGGATACCGCTGCTGGATGGGCAGCTTATGGAAAGCTTGACTTGATCTTCTGGACGGTATCGAGTGCGCTTGGAGCAGCAGTGACGACATTTGCCGGACAGAATTACGGAGCAGGAAAGATGGACAGGGTATATAAGAGCATCCGGGTGAATGTGGTGATCTCTTATATATTTACGGGAGCGATTATTGTAATACTTTTTGTATTCTGCGAGCCATTATATCATATGTTCACGACAGATCCGAAAGTTATTGAGATTGGAGTATATATGTTGCGTTTCCTGATACCGAGTTATCTGTTAAGTGTACTACTTGAAAATCTGTCGGGAGGCCTGCGCGGACTGGGAGATGTATTCTGGCCGACGGTATTTACGTTTGGAGGATTGTTCTTTGTAAGACTTCCGTGGATCATGATTCTTACGAAGATCCATCATGAGGTGGAAGTTCTGCTGATCAGCTATCCGCTTGCATGGGGAGGGACACTGTTGTGTCTGATTCCGTATTATTTCTGGCGAAAGAAAAAGAGAATGAAACTGGCAGGAAGATAGAGACAAAAAAGAGCTTGTGAAAAAACAGATAAATGTTTTATCACAGGCTCTTTTTATCGCCATGCGTTCGTAAGGAGCTGCCAGTGGAAGGTCCCGTAGATTGCCATATGTCCGGAAAAAGCTGCCGGTATATTAGTAATTTCCAAGTTTATTCAGATATTTATCAATGATATTCAGCCTTTTTTCAATCCCTTTTGCTCTGTGGCTGATGATTTCAAGCAGAGCCTCTGTTACAAACTGTGGTCCGATCATAGAATTGAAAAATGTATTACTGTCTACAGGTACTGTAAGAAGTATGTCGGCATATTTCGCAAGAAGAGAACTTGGTTTGTCCGTAATGACTATAATAGAGGCACCGGCGTCATGTGCCATCTCTGCAGTTACTTCATCCTGCGAAGAATAACGAGGAAAACTGAACAGTACCAGACAATCTGTATGTGAGATGTTACACATATGGTCGATCGGACTCATAGAAGTGGTGGTTGTCATAGTCACATGCGGAACCATCTGCTTCAGATACAGGAGAAAGAAATCCGCAAGACAGATATTGCCTCTTGTTGCTGCAATGTATTTGTGCTTGCTGGAGACAATGAGATCAGCAGCCTGCTCAAATGTCTCGATAGAATTCTGAATAAAGATTTCTTCCAGGTTATGTGCGGCATTCTTAAAATGCCGGTTGATATAATCAGAAGAGGTGTCTAATTTGGCCTGCTTTGCGATACGCTGGGATGGGACCGTAATACTGCTGGAAATGCTGAGTACCTTATCCTGATAATCTTTACGCAATGCTTTCTGAAAATCCATAAAGCCGTCAAATCCGATCGTACGGCTGAAACGGATCACGGAAGATTCACTTACCCCAAGTTTTAATGCGATCTCCGTTGATGTCATAAAACAGGCTTCCGAAGCATTATCCAGAACATATTCTGCAATGATCTTTTGTGTCTTGGTAAGATGTGCAGAATGAAGCAATTCCTTCATATCTTTCATAATATAGTTCCTCCGAAAGTAATATTGATAATTAGATTTAAACATGAATCTGCAAAAGTTGCAAGACAGAGAACGTGGAAAAGGGAAAAATCACTCGGAAATGCGAAAAAAGAGGCAAAAACTTATAGATAATGATAATTTTTTGTCGTTATTTATATATCATGTAAATGAAGCATGCTCCAATCTTTTTGAGTCTAAATCGTCAAAAACATAAAAAATATTGTGCATAATGCATAAAAAGATATGTGAAAATAATAACATATATGTAAAATATGCAAAAATAATTATATACAAAAAAACAAAGGTATGCTATTATCAAGGCATCGAACGACGAAAGAGAGGGAAAGAAATGTTACAAACAATTGAAAACGTGAATGCGGCCGTTAACAATTTCGTCTGGGGGGTTCCGGCAATGGTCTGTATCATCGGTGTAGGACTTGTACTTTCAACTCGTACAGGATTTATACAGTTCCGAAAATTTGGGTATGCCATTAAGAATTCTATCGGACGTATCTTCACAAAGTCAGAAGCGAAAGAAGGTAGTATCACTCCATTCCAGGCAGTGTGTACGGCGCTTGCGGCAACGGTAGGAACGGGAAATATTGCCGGAGTTGCCGGTGCGATTGCAATCGGAGGAGCAGGGGCAGTGTTCTGGATGTGGGTGTCCGCATTGCTTGGAATGTGTACGAAGTTCTCAGAAGTTACACTTGCGGTTCATTACAGAGAGAAGAATGCAGAGGGAGATTATGTTGGGGGCCCGATGTATTATATCAAGAACGGTCTTGGCAAGAAATGGTACTGGATGGCTTCGGTCTATGCGATCCTTGGAAGTTTGACAGTACTCGGAACAGGAAATGCAACACAGGTAAATACCATTACGACATCCATCGATTCAGCACTTATAAGCTACAATGTGATTGATGACGCACAGATAAGTATGGTGAATCTGGTGATCGGAATTGTGATTGCAGCACTGGTAGCGGTTGTTTTACTTGGTGGAGTAAAACGTATCGGTACCGTAACAGAGAAGCTGGTTCCATTCATGGCAGTATTCTATATCATCCTTGCAATCGGAGTAGTTGTACTGAATGCAGACAAAGTTCCACATGTATTTGAGATGATCTTTGTAGGAGCATTTAACCCGTCCGCATTTACCGGCGGTGTGGTTGGAAGCATGTTTATGACTATGAGACGTGGTGTTTCCAGAGGTATCTTCTCAAATGAAGCCGGAATCGGTACCGGATCGATCGCACATGCATGTGCAGATACAGATGAGCCTGTAAAACAGGGTATGTTTGGTATCTTTGAAGTATTTGCAGATACAATCGTGATCTGTACACTGACAGCACTGGTTATCCTTTGTGGCAGCGAAGGAATCCAGTACGGCGTGGCAGCAGGTGCGGAGCTTACCATCTCAGGATTCGTAACAACGTATGGAAGCTGGGTGACGATCTTTACTGCAATTGCAATGTGCTGTTTCGCATTCTCAACGATTCTTGGATGGGGACTTTACGGAGCAAGATGTGTCGAGTTTGTATTTACAACAAAGGTTGTGAAACCATTTATGATCGTGTATGCGTTGGTCGCAATCCTTGGTGCAACAGTGGATCTTGGTATCATCTGGGGAATTGCAGATACCTGTAATGGTCTGATGTCTATCCCTAACTTGATCGCATTATTCCTGTTGTCAGGAACAGTGGCAAAACTGGTAAAAGATTACTTTGCAAAACAAGAGAAAAAGAATTAGAAAGACAAAAAAATAACTTACTAGTGAAAAAAATAACTTTTATTGCATTGATAATTGTGTTGTGTTAGTATGAGTTCAGGAAGAGATGAAGAATATTCTTCAACAAAATGAAGCTAAGAAAAATAATCTTCATTCAGAAAAGTAAACGGATTAAAATTTTAGGAGGTTTTTCAAAATGAAAGTAGGATGTGTAAAAGAGATTAAAAACAACGAGTTCCGTGTAGGTATGACACCTGATAACGTTAAGAGTTATGTAAATGCAGGACACGATGTTTATATCGAAAAAGGTGCTGGCGAAGGTTCAGGATTCTTAGATGCCGAATATGAGGCAGCTGGGGCTAAGATGATTGATACAGCAAAAGAAGTGTGGGATACAGTTGAGATGATGATCAAAGTAAAAGAGCCGCTTCCGGAAGAATATCCATTATTCCACGAAGGATTGATCCTTTATACATATCTCCACCTTGCAGCTGATAAGCCGCAGACAGACGCGCTCCTTGGAGCAAAGGTAAAAGGTGTTGCTTATGAGACTCTGATCGAAAGAAACGGAAGCATTCCTCTGCTTGCTCCAATGAGTCAGATCGCAGGACGTCTGAGTATTCAGGAAGGTGCAAAATACCTTGAAAAGAGATTCGGTGGAGAAGGCGTTCTCTTAGCAGGAGTTCCTGGAACACCAAAGGCTAACATCGTAATCCTCGGCGGCGGATCTGTAGGAACAAACGCTTGCAAGATCGCAGTTGGAATGGGAGCTAACGTAACAATCATGGATATCAACCTTCAGAGACTTGCTTATCTGGATGATATCTTCGGAGCACGTATTCAGACACTTGTTTCTAACGATGCAAATATTGAAAAAGCTGTAAAAGAAGCAGACCTCGTAATCGGATGCGTTCTGATTCCAGGAAAATCAGCTCCTAAGATCTTCAAGAAAAAATATCTGAAAGAGATGAAACCAGGCGCTGTATTTGTAGACGTTGCCGTTGACCAGGGCGGATGTGGTGAGACAACAAAGGTTACATACCATGATGATCCAATCTTTATTGAAGACGGTGTTGTTCATTACTGTGTAGGCAATATGCCGGGAGCAGTTCCAAGAACATCTACAATCGCACTTACAAATGCAACATTATCCTATGGACTGCAGATTGCAGGAAAGGGACTGGAGCAGGCTTGCAAAGATAACGAAGTTATCTACTCTGCAATCAATACATATGATGGAAAATTAACATGTAAGAACGTAGCAGACAGCTTTGACTGTTATGAATACACAGATATCAAATCTGTTTGTTAATCAAATCGTTATTATACATTATAATAAGAAGAAACTAAAACTAAATCGTCATGCGTTCGAAAGAAGCTGATTAATTCCTATGAGTGGAAAAATGCCGGTATCTTGGGGGGTACCGGCATTCTGTGAATATATCTGTCCGGTCGGAACACTGGAGGGAGGAATCCCGCTCCTTTCCACACATCCGGAACTGCGCCGTGTGATCGGGACATTATTTTCCGTGAAAATGGTAATCCTGGTGATCACACTGGTGGGATGTTTGAGTATCTGCAGGTTTTTCTGCAAAGTGATGTGTCCGCTGGGAGCAATCTATGGACTTTTGAATAAAGTCAGCCTTTTTCATATGGATGTGAATATGGGAAAATGTATACATTGTGGTAAATGTACGCATGTCTGCCCGATGGATGTGGATCCGGTAAAGACACCGGATTCTGCGGAATGTATCCGTTGTGGAAAATGTGTGAGTGCGTGTCCGAAAAAGGCGTTGAAACTTGGAATGAGATAAAAACATTCGTCAAATTGTACAAAATAGATGAAAAAATCAAAAAATACTTGAAAAAAATACATAAAATCCTATAATGAAGGTAGGTTAAGGAAATGTTAAGAAATGAAAGACATTGGAGGTGTTGGTATGATTAGTTTTATCATTTGCTTGGCGCTACTTATAGGAGGGTATTTTGTCTATGGTAAAGTGGTTGAGAACACTTTTGCACCGGATGACAGAGAGACACCGGCGGTTCGGATCAATGACGGTGTCGATTATGTGGTAATGCCACAGTGGAAATTGTTCCTGGTACAGCTGCTGAATATTGCTGGTCTGGGACCAATCTTCGGAGCTATGCAGGGAGCATTGTGGGGACCGGTTGTATTCCTGTGGATTACATTCGGTACGATTTTTGCAGGTGGTGTACATGACTATTTTTCAGGTATGCTTTCTGAAAGAAATGACGGAGCATCTATTTCCGAAGTGTGCGGAATTTATCTTGGAAATGTAATGAAGAATGTGATGCGTGTATTCAGCGTTGTACTTCTGGTCATGGTTGGTACGGTATTTGCAGTAGGACCGGCGGGGCTGATCGTTACATTGCTTGGCAATAAAGGCGTGACGGGAGCCTTGGCTAACCCGGAAGTATGGCTTTGGATCATCCTTGCATATTACTTTGTTGCAACATTTATTTCAATCGATAAGATCATCGGACGTATCTATCCATTGTTCGGTATCTGTCTGATCGTTATGGCAGTCGGTGTTATCTTTGGTATCTTTATGAATCCGAATTATACGATTCCTGAGATCTGGACGCATTTTACCAATATGCATCCGGCGGGAAAGCCAATCTGGAGCTTCATGTTCATTACCGTAGCATGTGGAGCTATTTCTGGATTCCATTCTACACAGTCACCACTGATGGCACGTTGTATGAAGTCTGAGAAACAGGGACATTTCGTATTCTATGGTGCGATGGTTGCAGAAGGTGTGATCGCACTGATCTGGGCAGCAGCAGGATGTTCTATTTATAAAATCACAGGTGGTCTGAGTACAGGTCTGAATGATATTCTTGCAAATGGTCAGTCATCAGCAATCTATGATGTATGTATTAAGACTATGGGCGGTGTCGGGGTTGCACTTGCAATGATCGGAGTTATCGTATGCCCGATCACTTCCGGAGATACTGCATTCCGTAGTGCCCGTCTGGTACTGGCAGACTGGTTCAAAGTTGATCAGAATAAGATGCAGAAACGTCTGATGTTATGTGTTCCGCTTCTGGCAGTCGGAGCATTTGTCGGACATCTGGATTATGCAATCGTATGGAGATACTTCAGCTGGACAAACCAGACACTTGCTATGATCGTTCTGTGGACAGCAAGTATGTATCTGTTCCGCGAGAAGAAGAATTACTGGATCACAGCGGTACCGGCAACATTCATGAGTGCAGTTTCCATGACATATTTCTTCTGTGCAGAAGAGTGTCTGGGACTTTCTACGAAGGTTGCTTATCCGGTAGGAATTATTCTGGCAGCAGCATTCCTTGGAATCTTTATCCATGCTACAAAGAAACCAATGAAAGCATAGTTGTAAGACAGCGTAATTTGAATACATAAAAAGGCAGAATGAATTGACAGAAATGAGATGATGAAAAGATGAAACCACAAAGACTGGGTAATGTATCGATTCCGGATGAAGAATTGATAAAAGATAAAAAAGAATGTAAGAAGATCGGACCTTGTGGCATTGGAAAAAAGGCGGTGTATCTTAGCAGCTTCTATATTGACAGAAGGTATTACATACCGATCAGTTCTGTAAAAAGGATCTTCAAAAGAATCGCCATGAGTAAGGGTGGATTTACAGGAAAAGGAGTATTCGGTACATTATCCTATCTTGTGGTCGTATATGAGGACGGAAAAGAAAAGCAATGTAATTTCAAACATGAAGAAGATGTGGACAGATTTCTTGCGTACATAGAAGAAGAATATCCGGATATTCCGGTACACAGTCTTGAGGCTGAGAGAAAGCTGGCAGAGAAGGAAAGATGGCTGGCAGAAAAGCAAAGAGAAAGAAATGTATCGGAAGAAACAAAAAGATGTCTCGTGAAGCTGGAACAGGCGGAACAGTATCTGAAAAAGCAATCGGATATCTATATGGACTTGAGTCAGTCGGCGAAGAAAAAGCGTACTTATGACAGAAGTAACCCGGCGTATAAATGGGTAGCTCTTGCAATCGTACTGATGGGCGGTGCGGCATTCGTCTATGGTATCTATGCATTGACGACCCATGCAGGATTTGGAATGTATTTCCTTTTGTTTGGTCTGGCTGCAATCTTCTTATTTGCCGGAGCGAATGTACTTCCGACTTCGAAGAATAATAAGAATTATATTGAGAAGCGGCTGACGGAATCGATCAGTCAGATGGAAGAGTATATCAGAGTGTATCCGGATTTTCCGGTACCGGCTCACTATGCACATCCGATTGTGCTAAAGAGAATGCAGGAAATTATGAAAGAAGGGCGTGCGAGAAATATTCCGGAAGCATTGCAGGTTTTGAAAAAAGATCTGAAAGCGTTGAATTCCAGTGTAGTCGTCGAGAAAGAAGAGTATGACGAAGTGGTAGCGATCAAACCGATGTTTCTGGTGATGGATTATAAATAATTTGGCAGATAGAAAATGCGGTCGGCATATATTCTGAGATTATGAGTAAGAATATATTGCCGGCCGTATTTTTGAAATATCAAAGTATACAAGAGAAGATACCAGCGGGAGGTTCTTTGTAGCGCTATGTGTTTGAAAGAAGCCACCGGTGGCGGGTACTTAGATTTTAAGCTTCAATATATATGCTAAAACCAGGAATAGTATTGCGATACATTTCACACCAATAGACACTCCGACATACCCCGGCAGCAAATATCCTTTTTGCTTTTTGCCTAATATTAAAGAAATGATATCGATTATAAAAAAGACGATTAGAACAATTGCAGCACCGAAGATCAGTAGCATAGCATCACCATTATTATGTGTCAGTGCAGTTACGACTCCACCATTTGTAATTGACATCCAGCTGTAGATTATGTATATCATGCATATTAAGTTAAAAATAATATCAAAGACAACTTTTTCGTTTCTTGTTCCGTTCTTCATTTTAATGTCCCCTTTCTTTAAGAGAATTTGGTAATAGCCGGCATTCTTATCAATTTTTTGTTTCTTCTCTTTTGTTGTCTATAATATAAACCATCAAGTAACTTGAAGGTCAATAGTTTTAGAAAAAATAATTTGTAACTGCTTCTGTATTGTGGACAAATCAGAATGTTGGTATAATGAGAACATACATTCGAAATGAGAAAAGACAACTTTGTGAATGAATTTGTAAGTAAAGGAAGAAGGAGAACAGGCATGACAGACAAAGGACAGAGAAGCTATATCGCAATCGACCTGAAATCATTTTACGCATCGGTAGAATGCAAAGAAAGAGAACTGGATCCGATGACGACCAATCTGGTAGTAGCGGACAAAAGCCGTACGGAAAAGACTATCTGTCTGGCAGTGTCTCCTTCCTTGAAATCCTACGGGATACCGGGCCGTGCCAGACTCTTCGAGGTCATGCAGAAGGTAAAAGAAGTGAATAAAAGACGGATCTGCATGGCACCCGGAAAGAAGTTTGCAGGAACTTCCGTAGATAATGAAGAAATAAAACTACATCCGGAATTGGAACTGGATTATATTACGGCGGTTCCGAGAATGGCATTATATATGAAATGCAGTACGGAGATCTACAACATTTATCTGAAATACGTTGCACCAGAGGATATCCATGTCTATTCCATTGACGAGGTATTCATGGATGTGACCGATTACCTGAATACTTACCGGATGACGGCAAGAGAGCTGGCTGGAAAGATTCGGGAGATCCAGCAGGAGACGTCGATTGCGGCAACGGCCGGAATCGGAACGAATCTGTACCTGTGTAAAGTTGCCATGGATATTGTGGCGAAGCATATCGAGCCGGATCAGAATGGGGTGAGGATCGCAGAACTTACAGAAATTTCTTATAGGAAGCTTTTGTGGGCGCACCAGCCGATCACGGATTTCTGGCGTGTGGGCCCGGGGTATGCGAAGAAGCTTGCGGAAGTCGGATTATTTACCATGGGAGATGTGGCAAGATGTTCTCTTGGTAAGCCGGGGGAATATTATAATGAAGATTTGCTGTACCGGCTATTTGGGGTGAATGCAGAACTTCTGATTGACCATGCATGGGGATGGGAGCCATGCACGATCGCAGATGTGAAGGCGTATAAGCCCGAAAATAACAGTATGGGTGCGGGACAGGTACTGCATTGTCCATATAATTTCGAGCAGACGAAGATCGTGGTAAAGGAAATGATCGATCAGCTGGCATTGGATCTGGTAGATAAACGTCTCGTAACGGATCAGATCGTTCTGACGATTGGATACGACATCAAGAATCTGGAACAAGGAACGAAGAAAAATGTAGGGGAGATCACGACAGACTGGTACGGCAGGAAGCTGCCGAAACATGCACACGGAACCGCTAATCTGAAGCAGCATACTTCTTCATCGAGGCTGATGACACAGGCAGGTGTAAAGCTGTATCATGAAATTGTGAATCCGGATCTTCTGATCCGCCGGATTACGATGGCAGCGAATCATGTGATCAGTGAGAAAGAGGTCCAGGAAGAACAGCAGTATGAACAGATGAATCTTTTTACAGATTTTGGAATTGCAAAGAAGGAAAAGGAAGAGAAGAATGAGAAGCTGGAACGGGAAAAGAAGATGCAGAAGGCGATGCTGGATATCAAGAAAAAATATGGGAAGAATGCAATCTTAAAAGGAATGAATCTGCAGGAGGATGGAACTGCGATGGAACGGAACCGGCAGATCGGAGGACATAAAGCGTGAGGAATGAAAATGTTTCGAAAGAAAATATTTCAACAAAACAGATTCTGCAAGAAAGAGAATCGGTAAAAAATATTTCTAAGGAAAACAGGATAGAATTTTCTGGGAAATTGCAGAAATCGGTACTGGAAGTACAGCGGAAATATGGTGATATTCTGGGCTTTCCGCATCATGTATCAGAGACACATCCGCCGATGCCGACAGCAGATCGGGCGGCTCAGTTTACACCATTTGCGGCCCTGAACGGATATAAGGAAGCAATCGAAGAGACAGAGCGGATAGCAGAGGAAAAAGTCGAGCGGGAATACGAATAAAGACAAAAAATAGAAGAAATGGGAAAAAATATGGTGAATCTCTTGACCTTCAAGCGGCTTGAAGGAATAGAATCACCTTAACAAAAAGAGAGAAGGATACAGATATCCGGAACAGGGGAAGGTGAGAGTATGGAAGATACGGGAAAGCTTGAAGAAAGAAATAAAATTGTTTCTGAGCTTCAGACAATAATAAAAGAACGGATTGAATTAAAAGAAATTGAAATACCGGGAACCATTACATTTCAGGTTATGTCTGTGGATGGTGGGAATGTACCGGTGGGAGACGGTGAAGTGCTTCTGCTTCGTTACAGTGCGACTCATCTGGAATACAGTCATGAGTTGGAAGATGAGAACCAGAAATTTCATATGGCGCTTCATATCATTTATTGTAAAGAGCAGAAAGGTTTGTTTGGAAAAGTAAAGTACAAGACGATAAAACACCGCAAAGAAATCATTACAGAAGCAGACTGGAAAAATGGAAAGAAGGTGTCACTTTATGAAGATTAAAGATGTAGAAAAACAGGTTGGCATTTCCAAGGCGAATATAAGATTCTACGAAGAAGAAGGACTGATCCATCCGGCACGTAATCAGGAAAATAATTACCGGGAGTATTCAGAAGCAGATGTAGAACAGCTTCAGGAAATTAAAAAGTTGCGTCTGATCGGTATTCCGGTACAGGAGATCAAAGAAATCTATGAAGACAGACTGACCTTGCAGGAAGCTTTATCCCGTAGACTGGACGAGATCGAAAAAGAAGAACGTACATTAAAGGAAACGAAACTGACCTGTCAGAAGGCACTGAAAAGTAAGCTTGACATTACATCGATCGATCAGCTTGAGATTGAGGAAGAAAAAGAAGAGTGGCAGGTACGTCTGGCAATTCTTTTGAAAGAGGATATTGTACAGAAGAAATTAAGCAGGGATGAGATGAACAATGAGATTGCATGCTTTTTTATTGCAGGAACGATCTTAAGTGTGATATCTATATGGCTGCTTCCGAAGGATTATATCGGAACACATCTTTATGTCGGGCTGATTTCACTTGCAGCTGTGGTAGGTCTGCTGATCATAGGAACATGTTCGGCGAATATGAAAGTGCATCTGACATTGTTGCTTCTGGGGGCAGTTGTACAGCCTGTCGGACTTTTTACAATCGGAACAGTGATGGGAAGAGGATATATTGTGTGTCGTGATACAGCGGTATTGAAGCAGTATGTAATCTACCTGTATGGCGGGGCATTTATTCTTGCAATTATATTGTGGATGGGCTCAAAGCTGAACCGCTATATTCTGAACAAACTCTGGATCAGTATGCTTGCAAGCCTGATCATGGCAGGAGTGATAGCACAGATGCTGAATCAGAAGTATGGACACTTGATGGCAACCGGCGAACTTATCGTCGGATTCCTGTGTGCGGTTATTTACCTGGTCGCAGTATCCGGAACATGGACACTGGCGAATGCAGACTGGGGAAAATATAACCGGTATCATGCAGTGTATACGTCGAACAAGATGATCAATGTATTCGCAACGATATTCAATGCAGCCGGATACTATAGTGGAAAGAACTGGAGGAGATAGCAGATATGAATTATATTACATTTAATGAAATTATTGAAGTGAACGGATTGCTGGAGGAGAAAGGACTGAATTTTAAAGTCCACTTAAGAGATGCCTGTGGGAAGCAGTCATGCTGGATCGAACCGTTGGGAAATTGTGCATGCGAAGGACGGTATGAGGAGATGTATCAGGTTGTGGAGGAGTATTTTAGAAGGAAAGGGCAGAAGATTACGTTTGATGAGACGAAGTTGAATTTTTTTGCTGTTTAATTTATCTGAAAAAATATATTGAATAATATTTACTTGTATGTTAATCTATATAAAAGCATACTTCAAAAGAAATCTAAGGTATATTGAATCATATACCATCTACATTCTAATTACATTTCAGAAATCTATGCTTTTTATACCAATCAATTGTAAAAAGCAGGAGAGGACTGAACGTGTAAGTAAGATATCCTCCTGCACATAGGAGGAATTAAATATGGCGAGAAGAAAGAGTCAGAAGAGACGCAACAAAAAGTATCAGGTAAACAACCGTCAGTTAAAGGCAAAACGGCCATACAAAGATACGATTTTTCGAATGTTGTATCATGATAAAGAAAATCTGCTATCATTGTATAATGCAGTGAATGGTCGGAATTATACTAATGCAGAAGATTTGCAGATTGTCACATTAAAAAATGCAATTTATATGGGAATGAAAAATGATCTGGCATTTATTATGGATATGAATTTATATTTGTATGAGCACCAGTCGACGTATAACCCGAATATTCCGCTTAGAAATTTATTCTATATTGCGGATGAATATCAAAGATTAGTAGTTCAGAAATCTTTATATTCAACGGTAATACAAAAGATACCGACACCAAGATTTATTGTGTTTTATAATGGGACGAAAAAGGTAGACGATTATAATGAATTCCGATTATCTTCAGCTTATGAGAACCCGACGGATAATCCAGATCTGGAATTAAGGGTGACTATGTTGAATGTAAATGATGGTCATAATCTAGAACTGATGGAACACTGCAGAACATTAAAGGAATATGCTAAATATGTTGCGAGGGTAAGAAAATATGTGACGCAGAATATTCCTCTGGAAGAAGCAGTTACGCGAGCGGTAGATGAATGCATAGAGGAAGGAATTCTGGCAGAATTTTTGATGAAGAATAAGGCTGAGGTGATCAAAGTGAGCATCTATGAGTATGATAAAGAATTTGAAGAGAAAAAATTACGGAAAGCGGAGTATGAGGCTGGGGTAGAAGCTGGAATTGAACTTGGAGAACGGAGTCTTCTGGAAAATCAGATTAGAAAGAAGTTGAAAAAAGGAAAGCCTATAGAACAAATTGCGGATGAATTGGAGGAAGCGGTAACTACAATTCAACGAATTATAGAAGAAACAAAAAAAGAAAATTGAGCAAAATCAGGAAGGCTGTTGCAGATGCAATAGTCTTCTTTTAAAAGTAATAAATGGATTTATTACTTCCACGGTTGCTTTCTCGTAAAATATAAGTTAAATTTATAATAAATAAAATTTTACAGAGAGAATGAGGAAATGTCATGGAAAGCAACAAAGAAGAACAGATAACGACGGTCAGTGAAGAGAATATTTATAAGCTGAACGGCAGGGGTCCACTTAGAAAAGCCATTCCGTTTGGCTTACAGCATGTACTGGCGATGTTCGTATCGAATCTGGCTCCGGTACTGATCGTGTGTAGTGCGGCAGTACTTAGAAGTAATGGGGCGCATTTAAGTTCGGCGGAGATTACACAGTTATTGCAGTGTGCGATGTTTGTAGCCGGAATCGGAACCTGTTTACAGTTATATCCGATTGGAGTGATCGGATCAGGACTTCCGATTATTATGGGAGTCAGTTTTACGTTTCTTGGAAGTCTGTTGGTAATTGCAACGAATCCGAATCTTGGATATGAAGGTATGGTTGGTGCAGTTATTCTGGGTGGTATTTTTGAAGGTTTTGTTGGACTGAGTGCCAAGTACTGGAGAAAATATCTGACTCCGGTTGTATCGGCTTGTGTAGTTATCGCGATTGGATTATCACTTCTGCCGGTAGGTATGGATTCCTGGGGCGGCGGAAGTGGAGTGAAAGACTTCGGTTCCTGGTATCATCTGGTCGTTGGAGCATTTACATTGATCGTATGTCTGGTATCCAGAGAAGTACTGAAAGGCGTATATAAGAATTTAAATGTGCTGGTCGGACTGGTATTTGGCTATGCACTTGCAATTATATTTACTGTAGCGGGAATCGCACCGATGGTTGACTTTTCCGGTATTCATAAGACGATTCAGGAGGTTGGTGTGTTCAGTATCCCGAAGCTTGTGTTCCTGACCAGTCATAAGCCGGTATTCAATCTGGGAGCATTTTTTACGATCGCAATCGTATTCCTGGTATCGGCAGCAGAGACGACAGGTGCAACGACGGCAGTCTGTACGGGAGCACTTGGACGTGATCTTAAGATGAAAGAACTTCGCGGTTCACTGGCAGTTGATGGATTTTCAAGTGCAATCTCCGGATGTTTCGGATGTCTGCCGCTGACATCATTCAGTCAGAATATCGGACTTGTGACGATGACACAGGTGATCAACCGTTTTACGATTCTGATGGGAGCACTGATTCTGATACTTGCATCTTTATTCCCGCCGCTTGGAGCATTCTTCAATTCACTTCCACAGGCGGTGCTTGGCGGATGTACAGTTATGATGTTTGGATCGATCATGTATGAAGGAATCAAGATGCTGAAAGAATGTAAATTCGATGACAGAACAATGATTATCGTGTCACTGTCATTTAGTATCGGAGTTGGTCTGACACAGACATCCGGGAACTTCTTTACAGCATTTCCAAGTGCGGTAGGAGATGTGTTTAATGGAAATGCAGTGGCAGGAGTGTTTGTGGTATCGTTACTTTTGAGTCTGTTTTTGCCGAAGAAGACGAAAGTGGAGTAAGCGAGAATATAAAACAGCATAGTGAATCATAGAAGAAAAGATTATCTGGAGAAAGGGAACTATCCGGATAATCTTTTTTTGGGGCCATGCGTTTATAAGTAGTTGCCGAAAGAAGATTCTTTAGAGTTAAAAATATAAGAAAAGTTGGAAAAATCACATAATTACGAAAAAAACGGTTGGAATATTGCGTGGTAAAAATTATTGACAAACGATAATTCCTTGCTATAATAAAATTATAAATTATCGAAAAACAATAATTTTCAAACACAGAAAGGAGGAAATATGGGAATTCGTATATGCTTGGATGAAGTCCTGAAAAAGAAGGGAATGACTTCAAAAGAATTATGCAGACAAGTCGGTATTACCGAGGCCAATCTGTCGGTACTCCGAAGCGGAAAAGCCAAAGGTATCCGTTTGCATACGATGAATCGTATCTGTTATTTCCTTCAATGTGATGTAGGTGATATTTTAAAATTTGATGGAAATCTGGATGAAGAGGAGGGTGAATAATATGAAGATGAAAAGTTTTGAAAAATTCCGGAAACCACTGACCAGTCTGATGAGATTTCTGGAAATCTTACATTGGTTCGATGGTATCGTATTACTTTGGGCGGGATCGGCTATACCTATGCACAGCGTGCACATTAACGGGGCTATATTCGGCATCAAACAGGATACCATGATGAATGCCTACGGGATGTTCTTTACACTGATTGATACAAAGGGAAATATGCGGATGCATCTGGTATCCGTGTGGCTTCTGCTGTTGGGAGCAACATCTATATTACTGGCCCTGATTTTTCGCAACGTTCATAAAATACTGAAGTCACTGGAAGGCACAAAGGAACAACCAGAAATGGGCACACCGTTTACAGCAGAAAATGTAGAAAGAGTAAAGAAAATAGGAATTTACAGTATAGTAATGCCGACGATTCAGAATGTGGTCGTTTATATTTGCGGAGTATTGATTAAAATGAATGGACTGAAAGATATCAATTTTGAAGTGAGAGGATTCATTTTTGGAATTATTGTTTTATGTTTAGCCTATGTATTCTCTTATGGAGTAAATCTGCAGGAAGAAGTAGATGGGTTTATCTAAGATTTCTATTTGGAGAGGAGAGATGGATATGCAGAAAAGTATCAAATCATTGAAAAGAAATGGCATATTGTTATTGGCGTATGATTTATTGGTGTTATGTATTGTATTTGTAAAAAATGGAATGATAAATATGTCAGCGGAAGCGGCCACTTCTCTAATTGTATCTATTGGTTTTGGAATATTCATCAATTTACTCTGGATCGTGGATTCCAAAACTTGGATTACTGATTACGGAAAAAGGAAATGTATCTGGTCCTATTGGTGTGGCGAAATTGTACTTCTGCTGTTAGTAGTTGCTTTGGAAAATATGAATCAACTGGTTGCAACATCTGCCATATTAGGAATGATGGCGGTATATCTTATAATTGGTATATGGTGGGTGAGCCGCAAGCTCTAATGTGCTAATGCTCACCACACACATCCAGAAATTCCTGCACCAGCGGCACCGGTTTCTTTCCCTTCGCCCAGATCAGAAGTATCTTAGTTATAAGATCAGGCTCATCCAATTCTTGTATACAAAGTCCGTCACACAAGCTGGCCATGGACTGCGGAAAGATGGCAGTTGCAAGATCTTCTTTCGCCCACAGCATGGCACCTCTGGGATCATCGCAGACACAGAAGATGTCCGGATTCATATTCTGGGCATGAAAGGTATTCATGATGAGTTCTTCGTATCTCCGGTATAAGATCAGCGGTCTATGTAAAAGATCGGAGAGCTTTAAGGAAGAAACCGCATTGTGTTTCGAAGAATTATGCGGTGTATCTGTGGTAACGTCAGCGGTCTTTGAAACCATATTTTTGGGTGCTGATACTGCAATCATCGGCTCAGAACACAATTCCATATAAGACACTTCGTCAAGACGCAGTGGTGTTCTGGCAACGGAGATATCGATGATCCCGTCCAGAAGATACTGATAAAGCGAATAAGTGATCCCGTCGTGGACTTCAAAGTTCACGTCGGGATTTTTTTTCGAAAACTGGGAAATATAAGGCATGATGGTATCTACAGTTGTGGGAGTCAGACCGATACGCAGGATCCGTTTTTTCCCGGTTTTCGAGACCTCGAGCTCGGTAGATCTGGCGTATTCCAGCAGATTACCGGATCGGTCGTAGAGAAGCTTTCCGGCTTCAGTAAGAGTAACGCCCTTGCTGGTGCGGTCGAAAAGTTTTACATTTAATTCATTTTCCAGCTGACGGATCTGGTAGCTGAGCGGAGGCTGGGACATATTTAAGTGTCTTGCAGCTTCGTTGATGCTGCCGGTGGATGCGATCTCGCGGAAATATTCTAACTGTCTGAGTTCCATGTTGGATTACCTGCCTTATATATTTTTTGTATTGCAAAGCTATAAAAACAATATTATTCATATCAATGATAACGGACTATAATAAAACAGTCAAGGGATATTATAATAAGTAGATAACGATGACTTATTAGTTATCGGAAAAAGGAATGGAGTGAAAGAAATGAAGCGTCTTGAGAAGTTTCTGAGACCTTACCGCAGAGAGAGTATTTTGGCACCGCTATTCAAATTATTAGAAGTCGTGTTCGACCTTATGGTTCCGGTTGTGGTAGCTCAGATTATTGATGTGGGCGTTGCGAAGAATGACTATGGATATATTGTGGAAATGTTTTTCGTGTTACTGCTCATGGCAGCAGTCGGACTGTTGTGCAGTTTTACCGCACAGTTCTTTGCCGCAAAGGCAAGTGTTGGATTTGCGACCAGCGTCAGACAGGCAATGTTCGACCATATCCAGGGATTGTCATTTACAGAACTGGATACGCTCGGAACAGACACACTGATCACGAGACTGACGGACGATGTGAACCAGGTGCAGAACGGAATTAACATGGGACTGCGTCTGTTACTTAGAAGTCCGTTTGTCGTAATCGGTGCGATGGTGATGGCATTTACCATCAATGTGCGCTGTGCACTGATCTTTGTAGTGACAGTACCGATCCTGTTTGTCGTTGTATTTTCGATTATGCTGATCAGTATTCCGCTGTTCAAGAAAGTACAGGCAGGTCTGGACCGTGTGACAGGACTTACGAGAGAGAATCTGACAGGTGTCCGTGTCATCCGTGCATTCTGCAGGGAAGAACAGGCGGTGGAAGAATTCGAAGAAGGAAACAGAGAACTTACAAGATTGAATGAGTTCGTAGGAAGAATTTCTGCCCTTTTGAATCCGCTCACGTATGTATTGATTAACGGAGCAACTGTGTTACTGATCGCACGTGCCGGAGTGCAGGTCAATATCGGGAATCTGCAGCAGGGACAGGTAGTAGCGCTGTATAACTATATGGCACAGATTATCGTAGAACTGATCAAGCTGGCATCCCTGATCATTACGTTGAACAAATCAATGGCTTGCGCAGACCGTGTGTCCGGTATTCTGGATGTGAAGTCCAGCATGGAATACAAAGTGGCGGCTGAGCAGATGAAGAATGAACAGATAAATGTTGATCAAAGAAAATATGGGACAGACGGCGAGAATGAACAGGCCGACAGTAATCTGGCAGTTGAATTCAACCACGTCACCTTCACATACGAAGGTGCCGGAGCATCCAGCTTATCGGACATCACCTTCCGTGCGAAGAAAGGACAGACGATCGGAATCATCGGAGGAACCGGAAGTGGTAAGAGTACACTGGTCAGCCTGATCCCGAGATTCTATGATCCACAGGAAGGAACGGTAAAAGTAAATGGTATCAATGCAAAGGACTATCCGCAGGGAGAACTTTGCAGTGAGATCGGAGTGGTACAGCAACGTTCCATCCTGTTCAAAGGAAGTATCCGCGATAATCTGAAGTGGGGCAATGATCAGGCTTCAGATGAAGATCTGTGGAAAGCAATCACAATCGCTCAGGCAAAAGATATTGTAGAAGCTAAGCTTGGAAAGCTTGATTCTGAAGTAGAACAGAACGGACGTAACCTGTCCGGCGGACAGAAGCAGCGTCTGACGATCGCACGTGCACTGGTCAGCAAGCCTGAGATATTGATTCTGGACGACAGCTTAAGTGCGCTGGATTTTGCGACAGACGCAGCGCTTCGTAAAGCAATCGGTGAACTGGAAGGCAATGTGACAACCTTCCTGGTATCTCAGAGAATTTCCGGTATCCGTCAGGCAGACAAGATCCTGGTTATGGAGGACGGTGAGCTGGCAGGACAGGGAACCCATGAAGAACTGATGGAGACTTGCGAGACCTATCAGGAGATCTATTATTCACAGTTCCCGGAAGAACGTCCGGCTGCAGTTAAATCTTCAAAGGAAACCGGAAAAGATTTGGACAAAGCGGATAAAATGACAGAGAAAGCAGAGAAAGGAGCGGCAGAGTAATGAAGAAATTATTAAAGCTCATAGGAAAGTGTAAGATTTTCCTTGTATTCAGTGTAATCTTTGCTGCAATCTCTGTAGTATTGCAGTTATATGTGCCGGTTTTATTCGGTGATGCAATTGATGAAGTTGTATCGGCACATCAGGTGAACTTTGATATGATGTGGTATTATCTGAAGCAGATTCTGATTTTTATCGTGATATCAGCATTTGCTACGTGGTTCATGAATCTGTTGAACAACCGGATGACTTACCGGATCGTGCAGGATATCCGTTCACAGGCAATCCGTCATATCCAGGTACTGCCGTTGTCTTATCTGGATCAGCACAGCACCGGAGATATTGTAAGCCGTGTCATTGCAGATACAGATATCTTATCCGATGGTCTGTTGTTGGGATTTACACAGTTGTTTTCAGGAATCGTGACGATTGTTGTGACACTGATTTTCATGTTCTCTAAGAATGTGTGGGTAACACTGCTGGTGATCGTACTGACACCATTTAGTTTCGTAGTGGCGAAATTCATTTCTTCCAGATCTTATACGATGTTCCGGAAGCAGAGTGAGACCAGAGGACGGCAGACCGCACTGATTGAAGAAATGATCGGCGGACAGAAAGTAGTAAAAGCATTTGGGTACGAGAAAGAATCATCCAGAAGATTTGATGAGATTAATAAAGAACTGCAGAACTACAGCCAGAAAGCAGTGTTCTACAGCAGTTTAACGAACCCGTCCACACGATTCGTCAATAATATCATTTACGCCGGAGTGGCTTTACTTGGAGCATTTCTGATACCGGGCGGCACGTTGACGGTCGGAGGACTTTCTGTACTGTTAGCGTATGCGAACCAGTATATGAAGCCGTTCAACGATATCAGTTCGGTAGTCACAGAGATGCAGAATGCGCTGGCATGTGCGGACCGTATCTTTGATCTGTTAGAGCAGAAAGAAGAGACATTGGATGCGGAAGGAGCATTTGCTACAGTTGATGGCAATGTTACAATCGACGATGTGGCATTTAGTTATGATAAAGAAAAAGAACTGATCGAGAACTTCAATCTGGATGTAAAACCGGGTATGCGTATTGCAATCGTTGGTCCGACAGGATGCGGTAAGACGACATTTATCAACCTGCTGATGCGTTTCTATGATGTAGATGAAGGAAAGATCCTGGTGGATGGAAAGGACATCCGGGAGGTATCCAGACATGCCCTTAGAAGCAGCTTTGGTATGGTGTTGCAGGATACCTGGATCAAGAGCGGAACCGTAAGAGACAACATCTGCTTTGGAAAACCGGATGCAACCGATGAAGAGATCATTCGTGCAGCGAAGGAAGCAAGAAGCTGGGAATTCATCCGGAGACTTCCAAAAGGTCTGGACACGGTGCTTCACGAAGACAGTATCAGCCAGGGTCAGAAGCAGCTTCTGTGTATCACAAGAGTCATGCTCTGTCTGCCGCCGATGTTGATTCTTGATGAGGCGACATCAAGTATCGATACCCGTACCGAACTGCAGGTACAGGAAGCATTCGATAAGCTGATGAAAGGAAGAACAAGCTTTATCGTGGCACACAGACTTTCGACGATACGGAATGCTTCGTTAATCTTAGTTATGAAAGACGGTAAGATCATCGAGCAGGGCAATCATGAAGAATTGCTGAAAAAAGGTGGATTTTACCATAAGTTATACCATAGTCAGTTTGAAGGTTAATACGCAATCTGGCAAAAAGCTCGCTTAGGCGGGCTTTTTCAGTTATAATACAGATAAATACTAATCAGTAAGAATGGAGAAAATCTGTAGAAGGAATGTGCTATAATATTCTGCAGTGAAGAAGAACAGAGGGAGTAACAGTATATGACGATCAAAGAAATTGCCAAACTGGCAGGAGTATCCAGCGCAGCGGTGTCGAGATACCTGAACGGCGGATACGTCAGTGACGAGAAGAAAGAACAGATTAAGAAAGTAATTGATGAGACCGGCTATCAGCCATCGGCGCAGGCGCGTATGCTTAGAACCAAGAAAGCGTGTCTGATCGGGGTGGTTGTACCAAAGATTAATTCAGAATCCATCAGCCGGATCACGGCAGGAATCGAAAAGGTTCTTTCGGAGCGGAATTACCAGATGCTGCTTGCCGGAACGGATAATACACCGGCGAAGGAAATAGAGTATATGCGTCTGTTCGAGAATTATCCGGTAGACGGGATTATTCTTGTGGGAACGATGATCACGGCGGAATACCGGAGATTTCTGAAAGAATCGAAAGTACCGGTGGTTGTGATTGGTCAGCATACGAAATATGCGAACTGTATTTATCATGATGATTACGGCGCAGGGGAGGCCATGGGATGTGCGGTTGCGGCAAAGAGCCGGAAAGAGATTGCATATATCGGAGTATCAAGAGAAGATAAAGCAGCTGGAGCGGCCAGAGAAGATGGATTCCGGGAAGGTCTGAAAAGGTCGGGAAAAGAATTAAAAGACGGATATTATAAGGTGGCGGAGTTCACGACAGAATCCGGATATGAAAAGGTTCTGGAATTATTGAATGAAAAACATGACATCGATATCATATCATGCGCCACTGATACAATCGCAGCCGGGGCAATCGAAGCGATTCATACTTATGCCGGAAGTCAGATTCCGAAGAATGTAGAAGACACAGGATCCAGATTCCGTTATATATTAGAAAATACATCGATTCAGGTTACCGGATTTGGCGATAATCAGCTTTTAAAGGCGGTAACAGGTGGAATACCAACAGTGCATTTTGGCTATAAGACCAGTGGAATCCGGGGCGCAGAACTCCTGTTGGATGTAATAGAAAGGGATGAAAGCATTCCGGTAGAGATCAAACTTGGATTCCGGCTCGCTAACATTGATGATTCGGAAGAAAATATAGAAGACTAAGAGATGCCGGAGCAGAAAATCAGTGTGCAAAATGTGTAAATAGATTCCGAATCAGTCAAAAACAACAGAATTCGTGCAAACCGCACAAAATCGAATAGCAAATATCAGTAAAAATGCCATCTTTACAAATGGCATTTTTTTTCTTATTATAAAATTATAAAATGTGAAAACGATTACATATAGAACGAGGAAGGAGAGTTAATATGGATTACAGAAAGACCGCACAGGACATCCTGGATCATGTCGGCGGAAGTAAGAACATTGCATCTGCAGCACATTGTGCAACGAGACTGCGTCTTGTCATTGCAGATAATAAGAAAGTAAGTAAAGAAGCACTTGAAAATGTTGATGGGGTAAAAGGAGTCTTCGAAGCATCGGGACAGCTTCAGATTATCCTCGGAACCGGTACGGTAAATAAAGTATTTGCCGAGTTCATCGACATTGCAGGTATCACGGCAAGCTCAAAAGCAGAGGCAAAAGAGGCAGCTGCAGAGAAGCAGAACTGGTTCATGCGTGCGATCAAGCTGCTTGGTGATATCTTCGTACCGATCATTCCGGCCATCGTAGCCAGCGGTTTCTTAATGGGAATCATGAACTCACTTGATTTTATGAATAGCAACGGATTCCTCCATATTAATACACACAGTTCGATTTATGTATTTGCGAATCTGTTCAGTAACATTGCTTACACATTCCTGCAGATCCTGATCGCATTCTCAGCTGCAAAAGCATTCGGTGCGAACCAGTATCTTGGCGCAGTTATCGGTATGATCATGATCCATCCGTCACTGCAGAATGCTTATACTGTAGCAACAGAGGGTGTACAGCAGACACAGAGCGTCTTCTTCGGACTGTTCAAGATTGACATGGTAGGATATCAGGGACACGTCATTCCGGTTATCATCGCCGTATGGATTCTGGCAGTGATCGAGAAGAAGTTACATAAGATCGTTCCGGAAGTTCTTGACTTGTTCGTAACACCTCTGGTCAGCGTATTTGTAACAGGTTATCTTACATTATCAATTGTAGGACCGATCTTCGTATGGGCTGAAAATGCAATTCTCGGAGCAATCCAGTGGATGCTAACGCTTCCTCTCGGAATCGGAAGTCTGATCATGGGAGGTTTATATGCACCAACCGTAGTAACCGGTATTCATCAGATGTATACAGCCATTGACATCGGACAGCTTGCAAAATACGGTGTTACATACTGGCTTCCACTTGCAAGTGCAGCCAACGTAGCACAGGGAGCTGCAGCACTTGCAGTAGGTATTAAGTCTAAAGATAAGAAGATCAAATCTCTGGCGCTTCCATCATCACTCAGTGCATTTATGGGAATTACAGAGCCTGCAATCTTCGGTGTAAACTTAAGATTCTTCAAACCATTCATCGCCGGATGTATCGGTGGAGGATGTGGGGCATTATATGCATCACTGGTACATCTTGGAGCGAAAGGAACTGGTGTGACAGGTATCTTCGGTATCCTGCTCTGCCTGAACCAGCCGCTTCAGTACCTGATCGAGATGGTGATTGCAGTTGGCGTAGCATTCGTGATCTCATTCCTGATCTATAAGGATGCAGAACCAAAGGCAGCAACCGCAGATGCAGCAGAGACAGCAGCAGTAGAAAATATGGAAACAACAGACACAGTAGCAACAGACGACACAACAGCAGCTACAACAGAAGAGACATTAACAAGCCCGGTAAATGGAACACAGATTCCGTTAGCAGAAGTAGCAGATGAGACATTCGCATCAGAGATGCTCGGAGCTACCGTTGCAGTAGAGCCTGCAGACGGAAAAATCGTAGCGCCATGCGACGGAGAAGTATCGAATATCTTCGAGACAGGTCATGCCGTATGTATCACAACAGAAGCGGGTGGCGAACTTCTGATCCATATCGGTATCGATACTGTAAAGATGGATGGAAAAGGATTTACAAAGAAAGTTTCTGATGGCGACAAAGTACATGCAGGAGATATTCTGGTAGAAGCGGATCTTGAGGAAATCAAGAATGCAGGATATCAGACGACAACAATGATGATTCTGACAAATACAGATGAATTCGGAAATGTAACAAAAGCAGAACCTGCTGAAGTTAAGACAACAAGTAAAGTTATGACACTTATAAAATAATGTGTATAGAAATAATGCTTATAGATAGATGGAGACGATTGATTTATGAACGCATTAACAAGAGATCTTGTAAAATTAGTAGAGACAGCAGAACAAAGCCAGAAAACCAGAGAAGAGTTATCCGTATCAGATAGAAAATTTCGTGAAAAACTACACCTGATGCCGCCGGTCGGCTGGCTGAATGATCCAAATGGACTCTGCCAGTTCCAGGGTATCTATCACGCGTTTTTCCAGTATTCGCCGTTTAATGCAGAAGGCGGTGTGAAGATGTGGGGTCACTATACCAGCAAGGATATGATTAAGTGGGAATATCAGGGTACCGCACTTTATCCAGATCAGCCATTTGACTGTCACGGAGTATATTCCGGATCCGCATTTATTGAAGATGGAAAAATGTATCTGTACTATACAGGAAATGTCAAATTAGAAGACGGGGAATATGATTACATCCGCATCGGACGTGAGGGCAATACCGTTCTGGTTATAACGGAAGACGGCAAGACGTTCGGAAAGAAAAAAGAACTGATGAGAAATTCAGATTATCCGGACGATCTGACCTGTCATGTAAGAGATCCAAAGGTATGGAAAGAAAATGGTACTTATTATATGGTACAGGGTGCAAGAACGAACGAAGATGTAGGTCAGGTACTTGTATTTGAATCTGAAGATAAAGTAAACTGGAAGTTCAGAAACCGGGTGGAATCCGAAAAGCCATTCGGGTATATGTGGGAATGCCCGGATTATTTCAAAATCGGAGATAAGAAACTTCTTTCCACGTCTGTTCAGGGACTGGAAGGTGGTATCTGGGAGGATCGTAATGTATATCAGTCCGGATACTTTGAGATAGAAGGAGATATTCTTGGAGAATACAAGTTGTCAGAGTATCATTTGTGGGATTATGGGTTTGATTATTATGCCCCGCAGAGTTTTGAGACGGAAGATGGAAGAAGGATCCACATCAGCTGGATGGGAATGCCGGACTGCGAAGAATACAGCAATCCGACCATTCAGACAGGATGGCAGCATTGCTTTACATTTCCAAGAGAAATCTTTGAAAAAGACGGCAAGATCTGTCAACGTCCGATAAGAGAACTAGAAGAGAAGAAACATCTGGTAAGTGATGTGAAAGGTATGCTGGTAAGAGAGGGATATCCGGTATATGAAATGACGATTTCGGATATTACAAAGAACCGCTTTAAAGTTATCCTTTCAGAGAAGCTGATCCTGGATTATGCTGATGGAAAATTCCGGATGCATTTTACAGATCAGGATAAAACTTCGGTATCTTCAGGAAGAAGCATGAGATATGTAGAAGTGGAAGAAGTGAAGAATCTGAAGATTCTGGCCGATACATCCTCTGTTGAAGTATTTGTAAATGATGGGGAATATGTATTTTCGACAAGATATTATCCGGAAGTTTATAAATTACAGGCAGAAGATGTGGGAGCACAGATTACGTTGTCAGAAATTATGTAACGAAATATCAATCTGAGATACCAATAATAGAAAGAAGATCACCATATATCAAAAGAAAGAGTTTCAGTAGAGAAATTTTCAAAAGATATATGGTGATTTTTAATACCAATGTATGCAATAGAAGCTGCCAGTGGCAGGTTCTATGTATGCAAGAGATACAAATATTTTTCAAAATTAACGCCTTCGTTTACCGGAACATGTTCTTCTACAGAATCAATTAATGATTTTTCAAGAAAAGAACCTGCGGTCTGCATCATTTCCGTAAGGGAAATATCTCTGGCAAGTCCGCCTGTGATGCAGGAAGCAAAGAGATCACCCGTACCGGAATAACTTCCGTTGCAACAGGGATATGCCGAAAGAAAATGTGAAGAGCCATCTAGCAGAAGATTTCCAATCTTATGAACTCCGTCATCTGCAGTAAAATGAATACCAGTGATGAGGACCTTTTTTTCATGATCCTTTGTCAAAGTCTGCCCTGCATCCTTAAGTCGTGAAATGAGCTGCTGTATAGACAGAGACGAATCCTGCAGGCTGTTATAATCTATATCCGTCAGCAGACAGAATTCGGTAAGGTTAGGAGTGATAACATCTGCACGTGCGGCAAGTTCTTTCATAGCAGTCAGAAGCCTGGAAGTATACATATCATAGGTAACGCCATCGTCTCCCATTACAGGATCGACCAGAAGAAAGGTGTCTGCTGTCTGGAAAGTATCCAGAAAGTGCATGATCTGTTCAATCTGGCAGACACTGGCAACATAACCGGTATAGATTCCGGAAAAAGAAGTGCCTAGTTTCTTCCATTCCTGGCGGAAATAATCCATCTTATCGGTAAAATCATAACAGTAGTAGCTGGGGTATTCTGTTTGTGAACTTAAAATGGCGGTAGGGAGTGGACAGGCCTGGATTCCCATCGCAGATAATACGGAGATGGCAGCAGTCAGGGAACAGCGTCCAAGTCCGGACAGATCATTGATTACAGCAACTTTTTTTGTCATAAAGAAATCCTCATTTTCTAATGTATTGTAAATATGTAATAATTATACCATTATAAAAAGAAGAAAGAAACGGCCAGAGAAAAGGAAGACTTGCAGGCCACCAGAGCTTAAAAAAATAATTTGAAAAATTTTAAAAAAGTTGTTGACAGATAGAAAACGTTGCGCTATAATTAATTTCGTTGCTGAGGTACATAAATAACTGAAGCAAACAAATATAATATGTGCGCGTAGCTCAGCTGGATAGAGCGTCTGGCTACGGACCAGAAGGTCGGGAGTTCGAATCTTCTCGCGCACGTACGAGAGACCCTTGTTTGACATTAAGTCGGACGAGGGTTTTTTGCTGTTCCGAAGCGGATGTTTCAATTCAGATGACCGGGACAGTATTGACATAATTTGGGCAACTGTGTTAAGGTTACATAGTAAATTTAATCAAGATTGTGTGAGGTGTCAGTCAGAAGGATTCAGAATAATTTGTGGAAAGAAGGATCTGACTGGTGAAAAGGGAAACAGGTGAGAATCCTGTACGAACTCGTCACCGTGTTTTGCAAGCAGAAGCTACAGATCCACTGGGAGAACCGGGAAGGGAGCAGATGTGTCAGAGCAATAAGCCGGGAGACCTGCCTTTCGCAGTACAGGAACGAAAAAGTTCAGGCCACGAGGAATTGGCAGTACGAAATGGATCACAGAACTGTATGTGGTATAATACAGTTTTATTTTCGTTGTCTTCGTTTTCTGACGGAGGCTTTTTTTGGCTATATATTCGGAAGGAGCTGACGGAGGCCGAGTTTTTTTGTATCTCGTGCATTGACAATCGGAAAATCAGGAGGTAAAAGAAATGAAAAAGAAACTGGTAGTTGTATTATTATCAGCAGCTATGTGTGTAGCAGCACTTGGCGGATGTGGTTCCAAAGCAGGTAGCAGTTCAGACAGCAGCAAGAAGACTGCAGAGAATTCATCAAAAGAGGACGATCAGAAAGCCGCAGATGAAGTAGCAAAGAAGATTGATGCCATCTATGTGCAGGAAAGAAACGACAAGACAGATGAGCAGTGTAAAGAAGCGAAAGAAGCGTGGGACAAATTGACAGATGCACAGAAAGAACTTGTGGAAGGTGAAAATGCTGATCCGGATTATTTCGGAAGAGATACAGGGGATGCTTCCCAGGATGATCCGTTAAATGAAGATAACATCGGGGAGAAGGAACTCCTGGTAGTAAGTTTCGGAACATCTTTTAATGCAAGCCGTGCAGCCGATATCAGCGGAGTTGAAAAAGCACTTCAGGCAGCTAATCCGGACTGGTCCGTAAGAAGAGCATTTACAGCACAGATCATCATTAATCATGTACAGGCAAGAGATGGTGAGAAGATTGATAACATGGATCAGGCTTTAGAGCGTGCAGTAAAGAATGGTGTAAAGAAACTGGTTGTACAGCCTACACATCTGATGCACGGTGCAGAGTATGATGAGTTAACAGAAACAGTAAATAGTTACAAAGATAAATTCGAATCTGTTAAAATCGCAGAACCACTTCTCGGAGAAGTTGGAGCGGACGCAACAGCAATCAATGAAGACAAGGCTGCAGTAGCTAAGGCAATCACTGCAGAAGCAGTAAAGACAGCAGAATATGACAGCCTTGATGCAGCAGCAGAGGACAGCACAGCATTTGTATTCATGGGACATGGAACATCTCATACAGCAAAGATCAGCTATTCTCAGATGCAGGCACAGATGGAACAGCTTGGATATAAGAATGTATTCATCGGAACAGTAGAAGGTGAGCCGGAAGATACTTCCTGCGAATCCGTTATCGCAAAAGTAAAAGATGCCGGATATAAAAATGTAATCCTTCGTCCACTTATGGTTGTTGCCGGAGATCATGCTAATAATGATATGGCCGGAGATGATGATGATTCATGGAAGAGTCAGTTTGAGGCATCTAAGAACTTTGACAGTGTAAAGACACAGATTGCAGGTCTTGGAGAGATCGATGCAATCCAGCAGTTATATGTTGCTCATACAAAAGCAGCTATGGATGCACAGTAAGAAAGATAATTAAGGGAGATAACAATGTTGAGAAAGAGATTGATGGCAGTTGTGCTGTCTGCAGTAATGACAGCTGCAATATTCACAGGATGTGCAAGTAAGGATGACAGCAGCAAATCAGACAACAAATCAGCCAAGACAGAACAGCAGAAGTCTGATGCAAAAGAAGAAAAATCAAAAGATTCAAAGTCCGAAGCAGCAAAGGCGCCGATCGAGGATGGGACCTATACTGCAGAATTTAAGACGGACAGTACGATGTTTCATGTAAATGAAGCAAATGAAGGAAAAGGTACACTGACTGTAGAAGATGGAAAGATGACGATACATATCAGTCTCGTATCAAAAAATATCGTGAATCTCTTCCCTGGTACAGCAAAAGAGGCTCAGAAAAAAGGTGCAAAATTTTTAGAACCAACTACAGACAAAGTTACATACAGCGATGGAACGACAGAAGAAGTCTATGGATTTGATGTTCCGGTTCCGGCGTTAGATGAAGAATTTGATCTGGCGTTGATCGGAACAAAGGGCAAATGGTATGATCACAAGGTAAGTATTGAAAATCCGTTGAAAGATGAATAAATCTTCTTATAAAGCAGATTTGTACAGATGGCAGAGTCGGGGACTTTTGCCCCCGACATCTATGAATCTGTATAAAGAATAATTCGAGCTTAAACGGAGCATACTGAGTACGATAAAAAGGAAAGGTATGCTCTTTT
>ERZ780167.739-NODE-739-length-32217-cov-10.547603_pt1 | contig 32217 bp, 32 predicted proteins | sample MGYA00510982_ERZ780167 | MGnify/ENA primary metagenome ERZ780167 (study PRJEB29588, sample SAMEA2146107) | human gut metagenome | biome: human gut; feature: human-associated habitat; material: faeces | place: Denmark | collected 2008/2010 ... | reverse complement strand
GCTTGTTGTCGAGCCAGTACTGATACCATTTACTTTCCACTGCTTGTGGATCGTACTTACTTGCTAATTCCATTCTTAATATGTCTTTTTAATTTTCTAATCTTTTTATCATCGAAAACTGCCCCAAAAGTTACCGCAAACAATCAATTATACGATAAAATATGCAAGTTTCCTTAAAAATACGGTGCAAAGATACTACTTTTTGAGCGAAAATCATTATCTTTGCATGAAAAAATTGCAGAATGGCTAGTCAGATACCATATTTAGACGTACAAAACCTCACCAAACGATTTGGTGCGCAGGTTCTTTTTGATAAGATTTCCTTCTCTATCGCTGAAGGACAGAAGGTGGGACTCGTGGCACGTAATGGCACGGGAAAGTCCACCCTGATGTCTGTTCTGATGGATAAGGAAGGACATGAAAGCGGTGATATCATCTATCGTCGCGATTTGAAGATAGGATATTTGGAACAGTCTCCTCAATTCGATCCGGAGGAGAGCGTGCTCGATGCATGTTTCAATCATGAGGGAGACCCGGAGAAGGTGCTCCGTGCCAAGCAGATCCTGACCCAGCTACATATTACCAATATGGAGCAGCCGATGGGGCAGCTTAGTGGAGGACAGCAGAAACGTGTTGCCCTGGCTAATGTGCTGATAGAGGAGCCCGATTTCCTGATGCTCGATGAGCCTACCAACCACCTTGACCTGGAAATGATAGAATGGCTGGAGGGATACTTGAACAGAGGAAACAAGACCATCTTCATGGTTACTCACGACCGTTTCTTCCTGGACAAGGTATGTAATACCATTCTGGAACTTGACGATAAGACGATTTATACCTATAGAGGCAATTATGCTTACTATCTGGAGAAACGTCAGGAGCGCATGGATAATCTCCGGGCTGAAATTCAGCATTCCAAGAATCTCTATCGCAGAGAGTTGGACTGGATGCGCCGCCAGCCTCAGGCACGTGGGCATAAGGCTAAGTATCGTGAAGATGCTTTCTATGAACTGGAGAAGGTGGCTAAGCAGCGTATCGAAGACCGACAGGTCCGTTTGAAAGCATCTACCGTATATATCGGTTCCAAGATTTTTGAATGTCAGTATGTAAGCAAGGCTTTCGATGACCGTGGTAAGAAGAAGGTGATACTCGATAACTTCTATTACAACTTTGCCCGATTCGAGAAGATGGGAATCGTGGGTAATAACGGTACGGGTAAGTCTACCTTTATCAAGATGCTCTTGGGAGAAGTTCAGCCGGATAGCGGTAAGTTTGATATTGGTGAGACGGTTCGCTTCGGTTATTTCTCGCAGGAGGGATTGAAGTTCAAGGAAGACCAGAAGGTGATTGATGTCATTACTGAGATTGCCGATTATATCGACTTGGGTAATGGCAAGCACATGACGGCTTCGCAGTTCCTGCAGTTCTTCCTCTTTACTCCAGAAGAGCAGCACAACTACGTGTATAAGTTGAGTGGAGGCGAGAAGCGCAAGCTCTATCTCTGTACGGTGCTGATGAGGAATCCTAACTTCCTGGTTCTCGATGAGCCTACCAACGACCTTGATATCCAGACACTTCAGGTGCTGGAAGAATATTTGCAGGATTTTGCCGGTTGCGTTATCGTTGTAAGTCACGACCGCTATTTCATGGACAAGGTAGTGGATCATCTTCTGGTGTTCAAGGGCGAGGGCGAGATACAGGATTTCCCTGGCAACTATACCCAATACCGTGACTGGAGTCGATTGCAGGAAAAGGATGAGGCTGAGAAAGCTGCGGCTGCGGCTAAAACCGCCAGCAATAATGCAGCTGTCAATGATGGCGCCGGCACAGCCAAGCGTGATGCCAACTTTGAGAACAAGCGCAAGATGAGCTACAAGGAGAAGCGTGAATATGAACAGCTGACCCAGGAAATTGATAAGCTCACCGAAGAACAGAAGAAGTTGGAAGAAGCTTTGTGCAGCGGAACGCTTTCGGTAGACGAACTGACGGAAAAGAGCAAGCGACTGCCGGAAATCAAGGATGAACTTGATGAGAAGGAAATGAGGTGGCTGGAATTGTCAGAGATGCTATAGACTTTGAACTTTGAACATTGAACTTTGAGGTTTAAGCATTGAACTTTATGATTAGTTCGTTTGCTGACATTTAGTGATTAACATAATAATAGAAAACATAACGATGGAAATTAAGAAATCTGAATTTACAATATCTGCTCCACGAGTGAGCATGTGTCCTAAGGATAATAAGGCTGAGTACGCCTTTATCGGTCGAAGCAATGTGGGTAAGTCTAGTCTTATCAATATGCTTTGCAATCATAAAGGTTTAGCTAAAACTTCAGCCACGCCGGGTAAGACGTTGCTGATCAATCACTTCATTATCAATAATGAATGGTATCTGGTTGACCTTCCCGGCTATGGATTTGCCAAGCGCTCCAAGACTGTCCAAAAGCAGTTGGAGCAGATGATCAGCAGTTATATCCTTCAGCGTCCTCAGTTGGCAAACGTCTTTGTTCTTATCGACGTGCGCCATGACCAGCAGAAGATAGACCGTGAATTCGTAGACTGGTTGGGCGAAAGCAATGTGCCATTCTGTATCGTTTTCACCAAGGCAGATAAGTTGGGACCGGTAAAGGCTCGTATGAATGCCGAGAAATGGATGCATGCATTGGAAGATCGCTGGGAAGAGCTTCCTCCTTACTTCATTACTAGTAGTGAGAAAAAGATGGGACGCGACGAAGTCCTCGATTATATTGACGAGATCAACAAGTCGCTTGCTGGAGAATAAAAATCATCGAAACGTATGAAACAGATCAATTGGGGATTTATCGGCTGCGGAGAAGTAACCGAAAAGAAGAGCGGACCGGCCTTCAATGAAGTGGAAGGCTCGCAGGTTGTGGCTGTGATGAGCCGTAGCGAAAACAAGGCTCGTAGTTATGCTGAGCGTCACCATATCCGTAAATGGTATACAGATGCTCAGGAATTGATAGATGACCCTGATGTGAATGCCATCTATATTGCTACGCCACCATCGTCTCATGCCACCTTTGCCATTATGGCAATGCGTGCAGGAAAGCCTGTTTATATAGAAAAACCATTGGCGGCAAGCTATAACGACTGTATCCGTATCAATCGTATCAGTGAGCAGACCGGTGTTCCTTGCTTTGTGGCTTATTACCGTCGTTATCTTCCATATTTCCAGAAAGTGAAGGAGATTATTGAAAACGGTACCATCGGTAAGGTAATCAATGTTCAGCTCAGATTCTCTGTGCCTCCTCGTGACCTTGACTATAAAAACGAAAAGGAATTGCCTTGGAGGTTGCAGCCGGATATTGCGGGTGGAGGTTATTTCTATGATTTGGCCCCACACCAGATTGATTTGTTGCAGAATATTTTCGGTGTTATCACTCGTGCACATGGTTATCCTGCTAATCGTGCTCATCTCTACAAAGCAGAGGATACCGTTTCAGCTTGTTTCTTCTTCGAAAATGGGGTTACGGGCAGTGGAAGCTGGTGCTTTGTGGGACATGAGAGTGCAAAGGAAGACCGTATCGAGGTTATCGGTGATAAGGGTTCCTTGTCTTTTTCGGTATTTACATACGAACCTATCGTTCTCATCACCAGTGAAGGAAAACAGAGTATTACCGTACCTAACCCTTCCTATGTGCAATTGCCGATAATCAAACATGTCATAGAACATTTGCAAGGCATCGGGCATTGCGAATGTACGAGCATCTCGGCTACTCCGGTAAACTGGGTGCTAGACCGTATTTTGTGGAAGAATTAGACTTATATTTAAAAGTCTCGGTATGAGAAAAATTTGTTCTTTGTGGATGGTATTAACCTTTTTTCTGCTGCCTGTAGGGGCAGCAGAAAAGGAGTTTTTGTCTGCAAATGACAAGGAAAAGGGGGTGGAGGTAGCTGATACCTTTTTGGTACGCCATCTTTTCAATTCTACCATGTTTAAGCACAACTCCACGGATAGCTTGGTAAGAGCCCGCCATAAGCGGACTTTCTTTCATCAGGTGGGCAATGTCTTTACCCGCTTTTTCCGGGAATTCAATACCACCGATTCTTCTTATATTGAAGATCAGCATTACAACTATACAGTAATGCTGCAGAATACGAATACCTACGAGATTTATACCTTGCGCAACAAGGAGGGACAGAGCATTACCTTTGCCCCTGACCCTTCCTGGCGATTAGGTCCGTATCTGGGATGGCGATGGGTATTCCTGGGTTATACTTTCGACTTGAAGCATATCAATGCAAATAACAGTCATACGAATAAAAAGGAGTTTGACTTGAGTCTCTACAGCAGTCTGCTGGGTGTTGATCTCTTCTGGCGTCAGACAGGTAATGATTATCATGTCAAGCGTATGAATCTGGGAGAACATATCAACTGTAATGCGATGAGAAAGGCGCCTTTCGGGGGATTTAAATCGAGTATCAAGGGGCTCAACCTTTACTATATCTTTAATCATCGAAGATTCTCTTATCCAGCTGCTTATGCACAGAGTACCGTACAGCGCAGAAGTGCCGGTTCCATGCTCCTGGGCATCGGATATACCCAACACAAACTGGAAGTGGATTGGGATAAGCTTACTCAGCTTGTTGATGATCGCTTGAACCAGGGTGTTCCTCCTGGAGAGCAGGCTAAGATAGACAGTAGCCTGATGTTTTCGCAGGTGAAGTATAGTGATGTCAATGTAAGTTGTGGCTATGCTTATAACTGGGTGTTCGCCAAGAATTGGCTTTTCAATGCCTCGCTCTCGGTGGGGGTAGCCTACAATCAGTCTACCTCGGATACCGAAAGTGAACATTTCGACATCATGAACTTCCGTTTCAAGAATGTTAATCTCGATGGTATAGGAAGATTTGGAGTGGTATGGAACAATACCCGATGGTATGCAGGTATGAGTACTATCATCCATTCTTATAATTATAGGAAATCTCAGTTTTCTACCAATAACTCCTTCGGCTCTCTGAATCTGTATTTCGGAGTTAATTTTGGAAGGAAACGTAATCATTAAAACTGTAGGAAGATGAAAATTCTAAAGAGAATAACTGTATTAGTTTTGGCTGTCTTGTCGTTGATGCCATCTATGGCAAAGAGTGGTGTTGTGTATCAGCGCCAGGACAGTATTCGTATCGTCAACTTGTTGAAGCAGGCAAAAGCCTTGAAGACGAAACCTGCCAACTGGATGCTGTGGTTTGGCAAGCAGTTTGTGGGGATTCCATACGTTGGAGGTACCTTGGATAGGACAAAGGAAGAGGTTCTCATCGTGAATACACGTGAACTCGACTGTACCACCTATGTAGAGATGGTGACAGCCCTGACGATGTGCGCCCAGAAGCATGAAACCTCCTTTGCTTCCTTCTGCGAACATTTGAAGCACGTGAGATATGTAGGCGGGGAAGTATCTTATGTGAAGCGCCAGCATTATTTTACCATTTGGATGGACGATAATGAAAAGGAGGGTATTGTCAGAAACATCGCTCCTAATCCGCCATTTACTGCCGTCCAGACCGTCAATGTCAACTGGATGTCTACTCATACATCGAGCTATAAGATGCTTTCTGCTCATCCTGAGTGGAAAGCAGGCATTCGACAGTTGGAGCAGAGCGTTAATGGAAAGAAATACCGTTATATCCCCAAGTCGACCATAGCCAATAATCAGATATTCAGGAAGGCTATCCATGACGGTGACATCATCGTGATTGTTACCAACAAGAAAGGATTGGACACCACGCATATCGGTCTGGCTTCCTGGCACAAGGACGGACTCCACCTGCTTAATGCCAGTAGTATACATAAAAAAGTAATAGATGAACCGATGACACTGTATACTTATATGCAGAAACATCCGGTGCAGATAGGTATCAGAGTATGTAGGGTGTTATAGTTTGGCACGCTATTTGTATAAGCCATAGCAAATATAAAAAATAAAATAATAACATTAAAAGATATAATAACTATGGCACAGAAAGGTAATATCGGTGTAACGACAGAGAATATTTTCCCTGTCATCAAGAAATTCTTATATTCAGATCATGACATCTTCCTCCGTGAGATGGTTTCCAACGCTGTGGATGCTACACAGAAGTTGAAGACTCTCGCAGCTCAGGGCGACTTCAAGGGTGAGATAGGTGACACAACTGTCCGTATATCTCTCGATGAAAAGGCTGGTACCCTGACCATCAGCGACCGTGGTATCGGTATGGCTGAGGAGGAAATAGATAAATATATCAACCAGATTGCATTCTCTGGCGTAACAGACTTCCTCGACAAGTATAAGGAGAATGCCAATGCCATCATCGGTCACTTCGGTCTCGGTTTCTATTCTTCTTTCATGGTAGCCAGCAAGGTGGAAATCATCACCAAGAGCTACAAAGAGGGTAGCAAGGCTGTAAAGTGGAGCTGCGACGGTTCACCAGCTTTCGAAATCGAGGACGCAGACAAGGCTGACCGCGGTTCAGATATCGTTCTCCATATCGCTGACGACTGCAAGGAATTCCTCCAGAAGAGCAAGATTGAGGAACTCCTGAACAAGTACTGCAAGTTTATGGCAGTGCCTGTAGCATTCGGCAAAAAGACAGAGTGGAAGGACGGCAAGAACGTGGAGACAGACGAGGATAACATTATTAATAATGTGGAGCCTCTCTGGACCAAGACTCCTAGCACCTTGAAGGATGAGGACTACAAGAAGTTCTATCATACTCTCTATCCAATGCAGGACGATCCATTGTTCTGGATTCACCTGAACGTAGATTTCCCATTCAATCTGACAGGTATTCTCTACTTCCCACGCATCAAGAACAGCATCGACATGCAGCGCAACAAGATTCAGCTGTATTGCAACCAGGTATTCGTAACAGACCAGGTAGAGGGCATCGTTCCTGAGTTCCTGACCTTGTTGCATGGTGTTATCGACTCACCAGACATCCCATTGAACGTGAGCCGCAGCTACTTACAGAGCGACAGCAACGTGAAGAAGATTTCTACCTATATCACCAAGAAGGTGGCAGACCGTCTGAGCTCTATCTTCAAGGAGAACCGTAAGGAATTCGAGGAGAAGTGGGATGACCTCAAGCTCTTCATCAACTACGGTATGCTTTCACAGGAAGACTTCTACGATCGTGCCAAGGACTTCGCACTCCTGAAGGATGTAGAGGGCAAGTACTTCACTTATGAGGAGTACAAGACGCTGATCAAGGACAACCAGACCGATAAGGATGGCAACCTGGTATATCTCTATGCCAACAATAAGGAGGAGCAGTATTCTTACATTGAGGCTGCCAAGCAGAAGGGTTACTCAGTGCTCCTGATGGAGGGTCAGTTGGATACACCTATGGTAAATATGCTGGAGCAGAAGTTGGAGAAGAGCCGCTTTACCCGTGTGGATGCTGATATCATCGACCGTCTCATTGTGAAGGAAGATGCCAAGAAGACAGATTTGACCAAGGAACAGTCTGACAACTTGACAGAGGTATTCCGTTCTCAGATGCCTAAGCTCGAGAAGGCTGAGTTCTTTGTAGAGATTCAGGCTTTGGGCGAGCAGAACCAGCCAGTACTCATCACTCAGAACGAGTACATGCGCCGTATGAAGGCAATGAGTCAGTTCCAGGCAGGTATGAACTTCTACGGTCAGATGCCAGACAGCTATAACATCGTATTGAATTCAGATCATGCATTGGTGAAGAAGGTATTGGAGGATGCTGAGGCTCATACAGCAGATGCATTGAAGCCAATCCTTGCAGAGATCAAGGGTCAGGAAGCTCGCCTTGCAGTGCTTCATCAGGAGCAGGGCAAGAAGAAGCCAGAGGAGATTACCCAGGAAGAGAAGGATGATGTTCACAACACTGAGAAGGCTATCAGCGATGAGAAGGCTAAGCGCAATGATATCATCTCCGGTTATGCCAAGAGCAACAATATTGTTCATCAGCTCATCGACCTCGCCCTGTTGCAGAATGGTATGCTGAAGGGTGCTTCTCTCGATGCTTTCCTCAAGAGAAGTGTGGATATGATCAAGTAATTGGGGCTTTATTAAAGTGTATATTACTTTACGAAATGTAACATTGAAGGTTACAAATTGTTTCTAGATATGTGCTAAATGTTTCAAAGCAGACATTTAGCACATTTTTTTATCTCATTTCTTTGGTGATGCTATCTGTTTTTCGTACCTTTGCAATATAATTAACGTAAAAACATAATGATCAAAACCACCATCATGGAACAGAACATTGAATCTAAGCACAGCATCATTGCTGAATATTATATTGAGTGTTACGACGAATTAAAAGCGTTTGTAGCTTCTCGCTTGCCTGGTGAAGAAGATGCCGAGCAAGCGGAAGATATCGTGCAGAATGTTTTCGTACGCTTGTTGAAGATGGACCGTATGATTACACGTATCACTTTACCTTGTCTGGTATATACTACAGCCCGCAACCTGATTTATGACTATTTGCGTCGCAGGCATTGTATGGAGAAATATGAGTATGTTGTCCGTACCTCTAGCTGGCAGAATAAGTGTGTAGATGATGTTGATACGATCTACTCTGTGCTGGAGATTCAGAAGATATTGGAAAATGGCATTGCACAGCTTTCTGAGAAACAAAGTAATGTCTACAGGTTAGATCTGGAAGGAATGAAGGTGAAAGATATTGCTCTGCAATTGAATATCAAATATAAGAATGCAGAGCATTGCTTAGGCGATGCGCGTAAGGTTGTGCGCAGATTCGTAAAAGAGCAAATGGCTTCTTAGCTTTTATAGCTGTGTAAGATAGGAAATATGTGTGTAGGATAGGAAATATGTGTATAAAATAGAAAAAAGGTGTCAGCAATCTCGTCAGAGAATGGCTGGCACCTTTTTGTTTAGTTTTGCTTGAAGGCGACAACATGAGTCAGCGCCTTGTCCATATAGAATGTCTGTGTGAGTTCTTGCTGTTTGCCTTCTTTGTCTGTCAGCTTATAAGTGGCCCTTATATATAATAAGGTGTCAGTAATGGCATTGTCATTATAGCTGATATCTTTCTTGATGTATGGCAAAGTGCTCATCTCCTTGCGCATCGATTTTACCTGATCAATGTCAATCATGGCTGTAGGAGTGAGATTGCTGAATCGCTCATAGCTGCAGTCATTATCTGTGGTAAGGTTTTCATTCAGGAAATCCTTGACCAGCGACTTGGCTTTGTACTGGTCTCCACAGGAAGTGAGAGCCAATACAAGGCCTAATGTCAATACATATAATATCTTTTTCATGTCCTGAGAATGTGGGAGATGAAACAATATCAGTTGTTATTTTACGCTGCGGAGAATGTCCAGCAAGTGATCCCATACCATCTGGACGGTAGGAATCAGAAGAGCCTCGTCTGGAGTGTGGACATTGCGAAGGGTAGGACCGAAGCTTACCATGTCGAGATCAGGATAACGTTCTGAGAAGAGACCGCATTCCAGACCTGCGTGGATACCCTTCACCAATGGCTCCTTGCCGAAGAGCTTTTCGTAACTCTTCACGGTGATGTCGGTCAGCTTGCTGTTGGCACGCATCTTCCATGCAGGGTATTTTCCGCCAACGTTTACCTCGGCTCCAGCCAGGAGGAATGCTGCCTTCACGGTGTTGGTCATATTATCCAGGTTGCTCATCACGTTACTGCGCTGAGAAGCCACGATGTGGATGCTGTTCTCATCTGTAGCAATGCTTGCCACATTGCTGGAAGTCTCAACCATCTCGGCAAGCGCTTCGTCCTGACAGTTGGTAAGAGGACCGTTGTCTACTGCCTGCAAAGCCATGATGAACTTATCTGCAACCGTCTTCTCAATGACAGGAGCTTCATCGGCAGAACCCATGTTGAACTGCATAGTCTGTTCGGTAACATGGAACTCATCCTCTACTTCTGAAGCGAAGATGTTCCAATCAGCACGTACCTGCTCTTTAGCTTCATTCTTGACAGCGAAGACAATCTTACCATCGCGAGGAATGGCATTGTGCATCTTACCACTGTTGAAGCTGACTAAGCGGAGAGTACCATCAAGTTTCTCATTCTCCAGAAAGAGGAAACGTGCAAGTACCTTGATAGCATTGGCGCGCTTCTTGTTGATGTCATCGCCAGAGTGACCACCGTTGAGACCCTTTAAGGAAGCCTCCATGAAGAAATAACCTGAAGGAGCCTCCTCACGGTTGAAGTGGAAGGTTGCCTGGGTGGTCTGTCCGCCGGCACATGATACGAAAATCTGTCCCTCATCCTCAGAATCGAGGTTGATGAGCATCTTGCCGGTCATGAAACCAGCCTTCATGCCTACAGCACCAGTCAATCCGGTTTCCTCATCACGGGTGAAGACACACTCAATAGGTCCATGCTCGATATCATTGGCAGCGAGGATGGCGAGTTCAATAGCGCAACCGATACCATCATCAGCACCGAGGGTGGTACCCTTTGCCTTCAGCCATTCACCATCTACGTAGGTCTGGATGGCATCCTTATGGAAGTCGAACTCTACATCCACCAATTTGTCGCAAACCATATCCATGTGGCTCTGGAGGATGATAGTATCAGCGTTCTCATATCCAGGAGTTGCAGCCTTGCGAATCAGAACGTTTCCTGTTTCATCGACCAAAGTCTCAAGCTGGTGGCTTTTACCGAATTCCTTCAAGTATTCTATCATGTTTTCCTCGTGCTTTGAAGGACGAGGTATTTCGTTGATTTTTGCGAACTGCTCAAACACGAGAGCAGGTTTTAATTCTTTTTTTTCCATTTATTTATGTATTTATGTTATTTTGTTTTGAAATTTCTATTATTTCTTTATTTTATTTTGAGTTTTCCTCGAAAAATCGTACCTTTGCAACGCGAAGTGCACTAAGGCACTGCAAAGGTAATAAAAATGGTAAAATTAATGTTATTTAGTCTGTTAATAATTGCTATAGCAATGGCATTATTTAGCGTGAAATTGATTTTCAAGAAGAATGGTAAGTTCTCTTCCCAGCATGTTCACGATAATCCAGGCTTGCGCAAGATGGGTATCCACTGCGTGGTGGATCAGGATCGCGAGGCGCGTGAAGCCAATAAGGCTTATTAGATATAGGAATGAATTGAACTACCGAGAGTGAGGAATTAATAAGTAAAAATATAAATTATAAAATACTAGAAAATGAAAAAGAACATTTTGAGTTCAGTGGCTATTGCTGCTGTTGCTGCTTTGTCATTGGCATCATGCAACAAGTCACAGCCTCAGGTTGAGGCTAAGTCAGAGAACAAGGCTTCTGCTGAGTTGAAGATTGCATACGTTGAGGTTGACTCAATCATGACTCAGTATACTTTTGCTAAGGAGTATGCTGCTTTGTTGGAGAAGAAGGGACAGAATATCCAGGCTACTATAGCACAGAAGGGACAGCAGTTGCAGGCTGCTGCTGCTAATTTCCAGCAGAAGATTCAGCAGAATGCATATACACGTGAGCAGGCTGAGGCTATTCAGGCTGGTCTTCAGAAACAGAACAATGACCTTCAGGGATTGCAGCAGCGTTTGAGCAATGAGTTTGCTGCTGAGCAGGAAAAGTATAATAAGGCTCTCCATGACAGCATTGCCAATTATCTTACTAAATATAACAAGGATAAGAAGTACAGCATCATCTTCTCTAAGAGTGGCGATAACCTGCTCTATGCTGATAAGGCTTACGATATTACCAACGAGGTGATTGCTGGCTTGAACAAGGCTTACAAAGGTAAGGTGAAGACAGCTGAGGCTACACCTGCTAAAAAATAAACGATATGCTTCGTAGCGAAAGATACAATTTTATATTGAATCACTTCAGAGATGCGCTGCCGAATGTGACTACCGAGTTGCAATTCGGTAGCGCATTTCAGCTTCTGGTGGCTACCTTGCTTTCAGCTCAATGTACTGATAAGCGCATCAATATGGTTACTCCAGCTCTCTTTGCACGTTATCCTGATGCACATCACATGGCACAGGCGAGTGAAGAGGATATTTATGTGCTGATCAGTTCGGTAAGTTATCCTAATGCTAAGGCAAAACATCTTGCACAGATGTCTCGCCAATTGGTAGAGATGTTTGGGGGTGAGGTGCCTGAGGCTGCTGATGACTTGGTGAAATTGGCTGGAGTGGGGCGTAAGACTGCGAATGTGATTCGTGCCGTTTGGTTCGGTCATGCCACGATGGCGGTGGATACACATGTCTATCGTGTGAGTCATCGCATGGGATTGGTGCCTCGTACTGCTGATACTCCCCGTAAGGTGGAGGATTATCTGATGAAGCATATTCCTGCAGAGGATATTCCGAATGCACATCATTGGATTCTGCTGCATGGCAGATACATCTGCAAGAGTGCCAAGCCGCTTTGTGATAAATGCTTTTTCAATGAGCATTGTCCTAAACTCTTAAAGGACAGTAAACTCTAGGGAGTGATTAGTTGGTAGTGATTAATGATTAGTTATTATTTATTAGTTAGTAGTAATTAGTTTGTTAATCACTAATCACTACTAACTGATAACTGTTTAAATTTTCACAGTTTTATTCAAAAGGTAGTTGTCCAGGATAACCATGGCAGCCATTGCTTCTACTACGGGTACGGCTCTAGGCAATACGCATGGATCATGTCTGCCACGGGCTGTGAGTTTGGTAGGGTTTCCTTCCAAATCTACAGTATCCTGTTCCATCAATAGGGTGGCTACAGGCTTGAATGCTACTCGGAAGTAGATGTCCTGACCATTGCTCAAGCCACCCTGAATGCCTCCGCTATGATTGCTCTTGGTCGTGATACGGGCAGCAACATCCTGATTGGTCGAATTATCTGCAGCTTGACTGGCGCTTTCATCCTTAGGAACAAAAACATCATTCTGTTCGCTTCCACGGGCGGTAACACCTGCAAATCCTTCTCCATATTCAAATCCCTTTACGGCATTGATACCGAGCATGGCAGCACCCAATTGTGCATGGAGTTTATCGAATTCCGGTTCACCAAGTCCTACTGGGCATCCCTTGATAATACAAGTAATGATACCGCCAATAGTATCTCCGTCTGCTTTGACCTGAGCAATGAGATTTTCCATCTCCTTGGCTTTAGCCTGGTCCGGACAACGTACCGGGTTGTCTTCGATAGTGTTGAGATCATACTGATGGTAATCTTTTTCCAAAGCAATGTTTCCCACCTGCGATGTGTAGGCTGTGATGCTGATACCTAGTTGACGGAGTGCCAACTTGGCGAGAGCACCACCCACGCAGCGTGCGATGGTAATGCGGGCTGATGAGCGTCCACCTCCCCGATGGTCTCTGATGCCATACTTTTCGTTGTAGGTGAAGTCGGCATGTGATGGGCGGAACAGACAGCGCATATTCTCATAGTCTTGAGAATGCTGGTTTTGGTTTCGTACTTCAAAGCCGATAGGTGTTCCCGTAGACTTTCCTTCGAAGACACCACTTAGAAATTCCACCTTGTCTGCTTCCTTTCGGGCAGTAGTAATGTGACTTTGTCCAGGGCGGCGACGATTCAGTTCGCTCTGGATAAAGTCCATATCGATGTCTATGCCTGCAGGGAAGCCGTCGATAACGCCTCCCACTGCTATGCCGTGACTCTCTCCGAAAGTGGTGAGAGTGAAAAGATTGCCAAATGTATTCCTCATTGTCCTATGTATGATATAGAGGCTTTTGTTCTTCCCATACTGATGGGGGAAAGCCTCATGAGTTGATATGAAGAGCGGCTATCCCAATTTTGCTTGAGACAGCCGCTATATAGTTTATTCTCAAATATTACTTGTTGCAATCGCAGCCGCCTTCGCAGTTGCCGTCCTTGCAGTCACCGCCGCAGTCACCGCCGCAATTGTCGCAACTGCCACCGCAACCACCAGCTTCACCGCTGATCATCTGAGCCATCTTAGCGATTTCCTCAGCTGTTGCCTCACGGCTTTCCAATACCTGACCGCAGAAGTTGAGCTTCAAACCTGCCAATGGGTGGTTGAGGTCACATGTAACCTTCTCGTCAGTGATATTCTTTACGACTGCATTGAAGTGGTTGCCGTCCTCGTTCTGCAATGGGATGATGGCACCAACCTGTACATGCTGTGCATCAAACTGACCATTGATAGTAAAGATCTGCTTGTCGAGGTCGAGTACGCGCTCGTCATAGTGGATGCCATAAGCCTGCTCTGGCTCCAACTCGAAGTCGAACTCATCGCCCTTTACGAGATTTACCATCTTCTCTTCGAATGCAGGCAATGTTACGCCCATGCCGCTGATGAAGATGAAAGGACGCTCGTCTGTTGTACGCTCGATGAGCATTTCTTCACCGTTATCACCTTTAGTTACATCGTAGAGTGCATAAGACACTACGATAAATTTGTTCTTGTTGTTTGATTCCATTATTATTTATGTTTTTATTTTATCTTGTTTGGATACTATTACCTATTATATATATATAGGCAATATAATTTTATTTTTTCTTATTCATGCGTTGGCGTCTTTGAATGCTGACGCTTTTCACCATTTCCATGCGCTCCAGATAGATAGGACGCCATTTGTCTATGATGTCTTGCAGGCTCTTGCTCTTTTGGGATAGTTCTGCATATTCGTCACCTTCTGTCTGATTTGCCTTTTTCAGTTCAAGCATGCGGGCGATGAAATGCTTCTGCTGTTCTTCGGCTGCCTTCAGTTGGTTGCCGAGTTTTTCCAAGCTCTCCATAAATGCCAGAGCCTTGTCTATGTGAGTCTGTTGTTCCATTTATTCTTTATTTGTTGCTTAACTTCTGCAAAGGTACAAATAAATATTGGGATATGGAAGAGAAATCCAGGAAATTTTCCTCTCCACCTTAATTATTTTGAGCCATCTTACAATCTGTTAGCTTAAATCTGCAAAAAATTACTTTCTGCTCCTGGTTTTAGACTGCTCTTGTTGATTTATGTCAAATAATAAACGGATTTTTGAAAAAAAACAAATAAATGTTTGCGCACACAGCAGAAAGTTCGTATCTTTGCAGCGTCTTAGAGAAATAAGACTATAGGATAATGTTTAACAAGAGTTCTCTGGAAACGGAGCTATTAGAATATCTGCTCCATGAGACTCGTAAAGTAAAGAAAGGTAAAAAGATTATGAAGAAGATTATGATTTTAGCAGTAGCATTGTTGAGTATGACAACTACTTTTGCAGCAGAAGAGGCTACAAACGCAACAGCAGCTTACAACATGAACATCAAGATGGGTAGCTTGGCTGATGCATTGTCACTTAATATCGATCAGGTTGATGCTGTTTCTGACGTTCACAAGAACTTCACAGCAGACATGATGAATGCTGCTTCAGCATCTAAGGAGGATCGTGCAGCTATGATTGACAAGGCTGTCATCAAGGATTTGAAGTACATGCACAGCATCCTCGACAATACACAGTATCGCAAGTACGTGATGCTTTTGAATGTTACACTCATCAACCGTGGTTTGAAGTAATTACTCAGGTGTAGATTCAAAAATCAAAATAGATTGAGAGAGAGATTTTAATAGAAACTGCAGGTTAGATTTCCTATCTGACTTGCAGTTTTTTTTATCTCTGTGCTAGAAAACTCTGAGCTTTTCTGAGATATCTCTGTGAAATAAAAAGCTATCTCTGTGATTTTCTCTCTGTATCTCCGTATAATAATTTCATATCTCCGTATAGTAATTTCGTATCTCTGTGAATTTCATTCAGAAATAGGCAGATTATTATTTCAGAACCTGTAAGTGGCGTAACTTTATCGTTTTATCATATTCCTGATACCTACTATTGGGTAATAGTGAAAACCCCCATTTTTAGGTATTGTATATTCTGAGAAAAAGTAGTACCTTTGCAAACGAAAATAAAGAGTTGTTTGAAACTTGATGATATTCGGTTTATAGAAACTTTTAGATAGAATAGTTACTTATCAGAAATAATAAGAATCTTGTTCGCTAATAGAAATAATTCATAATGTTTTTGTATAATATGTAGAAAGGGCTGCCTGTGAAGGTAGCCCTTTTCTGCTTTTGTCCTATTTTACATATCTCAGTATCTCCTTGCTTTTTCTGCTCTTTTTTGCCGGAAGGGGCATGAAGCCCTCGGTTAGCCCGGTTTTCTCTGTCATCGCCTGGAATACTGCTGCTGCATAGCTGGAAAGCTTCAGCGTCTGCAATTCCTCATTGATGGCATCTTCATCATAATTATCGGCATATAATAAGGTATGCAGGCTGTCCAAATAGTTCTGTGGAATGTTCTGGTGAGGCATACGGCTCTTTATCTGCAGGATTTGAGCGATGATAGGTTCCTTGGTCTGTGCAGCAATCATTTCCGCCTTGTGCTGTTCGAAACCGGAAAGGGTAGAGGTGTTGGTGTCTGCCCAGTTGTCCAGCATGGCGCTTTCTGATGTGAGATGACTGTAACCGAAATATCTGATCAGGGCGATGTTCTTGTTCCAACCCAGCTGGGCGAGATAGTTCTTCTCCATCGGTGTTGTGGCGATGACGAGATCAGCTTTTTGATACATCGTCTTCTGATACACGAGCGACTGGAGGCTGCGCTTGAGGTGAGGATTCTTCCGGTTTCGTTCAGAGATGTCTCCGAGTGGACACACCATGTATGGAATGCCCATCTTGCGTGATTTTCCGGCAAGCTGTGCTCCCTGCATGGTCCATGCTCCCAATATCATAACGATGTCGGCATCTGCCAGATTGTGGGTGATGTCGAGCTTTTTGCCAAGCGCTTCAATGTATGGGAGGTACATTTTCAGCGTCTTCTTCTGTTTAGCTATATACAAATATACTTTCATGGTTGTGTCTTTTTTAGAATCTTTTACTTCTGTTTTTCCTCTCGTGATCCCATTTCTCGCAATCTGTCTTCTGTATCTTACAGTTTATGACTGGTGAAGTCATTCTTGTCTGCACGCCAATATCTTATCTTGTTGGCGAGGTTTCTCCAAATGATTCCATATTCATAGAACGGTAACTTGATGATGTTCATCTCATCGTCGAAGTGCCTGATTGCCTTATTGGCTATAATCATGCGCAACAGGAAGAGCAACAGGAGAGCGAAGCCTGCTATTCCCGTTAAGATCCAATCCTGTGTGATGATGGCGAAAGCTAATACGGCAATAGAAGCAATGAGGCTGAGATGAGGGAAGAGATGATCGAAGAACATCAGAGTTCGCATCGATTTCGCCCTATCTAAACTCTTTTGTGATGACAGGTGATAGAGGTGGGCGTTATGCCATGACTTGTTGGTTGGTTCGTCACGGACCAGCCAGGCATCGCTATCCAATACTACAGCTGTTTCTCCCAGTTGTCCATACTTGTTGACAAGGAAATCATATTCTCCACGTACATACTCCAGGTTGCCCTGGTAGCCTTGTTCCTGCATGAACTGGCTTTTGCGGAAAGCTACGTTTGGCATGTGGCTGCGATAGCCATAAGAGTGCTGGGCACGTCTTAACAGATAGAATGCCTTGCGTATGCTGTCGAAGCGGCGGACTCCTTTGGTTTCTTCATCCAGTTCTACATAGCCCAGGACCAGATTGCATGATTGACAGAAGTGTTGAGACATGGCTGTCAGCCAATTGTCGTTCTTTGGTTTGCAGTTTGGCTCGGTGAGGATGATCCATTCATACTTGGCTGCTTTTACACCGAGCGTAATCTGCAATTTCTTGCGGCTCATATAGCGGGAACTCTCAGGAATGTATGTATAATACAGATGAGGATTCTCTGCTGACAAGCGCTTGAGATAGTCCTGGGTTTCTGCATCTGTGCTTTGGCAGACTACGATGACCTGATAATCGGCAGCGTATTGCTGCTTGAGGAACAGCGGGAGGTTGCGTTCCAGTTCGGGCAGATTATCATGAGCGGTAATAATTACTGTTATCGGTTCTTTGGATACCGGAGTATCTTCCTCATTTTCCTCTGTTTTAGGAAAACGCAGCGAGCGCAGGAATGGGTTTATCAGCGATCCGAGAACCGCCAATAAAACCACTGCTGCGCCTACTATAATAGTTGTTAAACTAATTGTCATCATTTCTTTTTCTCGTATTTCTTATGCTTTTGCCCCTTTCTGAAGGGAGAACTGCATTTGACTTTAAAAGTCTTCTGTGATGTAACCCTTTGGCAACTGGCGACAGTTATACTGACTCGCCATAATCTCACCGTAAGCACCGGCAGAGCGGAGGGCAAGGAAATCGCCACGATGGGTCTTGTTCAAGTCGATAGCCTTGGCGAACACATCGCTTGATTCACAGATAGGGCCTACCACATCGTATGTCTCCATTGGTTCATCGCTGGAGATATTCTCGATTTTGTGATATGCCTGATAGAGGGCAGGGCGAATCAAATCGGTCATTCCGGCATCAACGATGGCGAACTGCTTGGCTGTACCCTGTTTGATGTAGAGGGTCTTGGTGATGAGGCTTCCCATCTGACCTACTACGGCACGACCTAACTCGAAGTGGAGTTTCTGACCATCACGCAACTTCAATTTCTTGGCGTAAGTATCAAAGTAATCCTTGAAATCAGGGATTGGTACACGGTTAGGGTGGTTATAATCGATGCCCAGGCCACCACCTACGTTGATGTTCTTAACCACGATATGATGAGCTTCCAGCTGGTTCTGCAACTCGTTGATTCGGTTGCAGAGAGCCTCGAAGTCACCCATGTCAAGTATTTGACTACCAATGTGGAAGTGAAGCCCAAGGAACTTGATGTTCTTCATTTTTGCAGCTTCCTCGATAACGCTCTCCATATCGCGCATAGCGATACCAAACTTGTTTTCTGCCAAGCCGGTTGTGATGTTGGCATGAGTATGAGCGCCCACATCAGGGTTGATGCGGAAGCAAACCTGAGCTATCTTATTCTGTTTTTCTGCAAGTTCATTGATAATCTCAAGTTCTGGGATGCTCTCTACATTGAAGCAGAAGATGCCTTTCTCCAGACCGAGATTGATTTCCCAATCACTCTTGCCTACACCTGCATATACAATCTTGCTGGCAGGGAAACCTGCCTTGATGGCTGCCTGAATCTCTCCTCCGCTCACGCAGTCGGCTCCCAATCCTGCTTGACAGATGATATTGAGCACCTTAGGATTGGCGTTTGCCTTCACGGCATAATGTACCTCAAATCCCTCATGTTTGCCTGCCTCTTCATTAATCGTCTTCAAAGTTTGGCGCAACAGATTGGTGTCATAATAGTAGAATGGAGTCTGTATCTCCTGAAATTTGTCAATCGGAAATGTTCCTTTCATTTCGCTTAGTCTTAAATTAATATCTTATTATAGTCAAATTAGAAATCAAACGAAGAGTGGACAGGAATCATTACATACGAATTCTCCACTCTTCACTCTTCGTTCTTCACTGGTATATTACTTCTCGAACAAAACCTTGCTCAAGTTCTGTAATGCCTGCTTCTTGTCTCTCTCCTTGATGAGGAATGAGATGTTGTAGTTGCTGCCACCGTATGAAACCATGCGGATTGGGATGTTCTTCAATGCATCGGTTGCGATGGTCTCGAAGCCTACATTGCTCCAATCCAGGTCACCAACCACGCAGATGATACACATGTCTGCATCTACGGTTACAGTACCATACTTCTTCAATTCATTGACGATGTCGTTGAGGTGAGTGTCGTTATCGATACTCATGCTCACACCTACCTCTGATGTAGCAATCATATCGATTGGAGTCTGGTAGCTCTCGAAGATTTCAAATACCTTGCGCAAGAAACCTGTAGCGAGCAACATGCGGCTACTCTTTATCTTGATAGCTGTGATGTTGTCCTTTGCTGCAACTGCCTTGATCTTGCCACGAACGATGACGTTGTCGATGATGGTACCGTCAGCCTTTGGATCCATGGTGTTCTTCAAACGAACTGGGATGCCGGCATACTTAGCTGGCTGGACACAGGTAGGGTGGAGAATCTTTGCACCGAAGTAAGCCAACTCGGCAGCCTCTTCAAAGTTAAGCTGGCGAACAGCTTCTGTGTGCTCAACGATACGAGGGTCGTTGTTGTGCATACCGTCGATATCTGTCCAGATCTGAATCTCCTCAGCTGGGAGAGCTGCACCGATGAGTGATGCTGTGTAGTCGCTACCACCACGCTGGAGGTTGTCTATCTCACCGTAAGCATTGCGGCAGATGAAGCCCTGAGTGATGTAAATCTGATAGCCCTGGTTCTCCTCCATGAGAGCGGCAAGCTTTTCCTTGATGTACTGTGGATCTGGCTCAGCATTCTTGTCTGTGCGCATGAAATCCAATGCGTTGAGCAATACTGCCTTTACGCCCTGTTCCTTCAAGTAGTTTACAACCATGTTGGTGCTCATCATCTCACCTTGAGCTACGATGCTCTTCTCCTCGAAAGAAGTGAAGAGATCCTTGGTAAATGAGCGGAGATAGTTGAACTCTCCCTGCAGGAACTCACGTGTGGTCTGTTTCATCTCATCTGTAGAGTAGAGCTCTTCCACGTGCTGCATGTATTTCTTCTCCAAGTTGTTGATTACCTCGTTTGCACCCTCTGGGTTCTTCTTGTAAAGATAGTCAGAGATCTCAACGAGAGAGTTTGTTGTACCGCTCATCGCAGACAATACGATGAAAGTTGGTTCACCTGATTCTGTAACCAAAGAGGCTACTCCCTTCATGCGCTCTGGTGAGCCTACAGAAGTACCTCCGAATTTCATTACCTTCATAGTCGTAATATTTTAATAATTTATAATTTACATTTCATTTAATTCTCCTCGCCATCTTCGGTGAGGTCGATGTGATTGTATTCTTTTGTTACGTCGCGCAAAATTCCGTCTTTGCAGCGATATACGATACCTGGGAATTTGTCAAGCATCGGGATGTTGTGGGTTGTCATCACTACGGCGGTGCCTTGTTTGGTGATGTCTTTCAGCAGACTCACAATGTTGGTGGCAGTCTCCGGGTCGAGATTGCCCGTAGGCTCATCTGCGATGATAATCTTAGGATTGTTGAGCAGAGCTCTTGCTATAGCCACACGCTGCTGCTCACCGCCAGAGAGTTCATGAGGCATCTTGTCGATTTTATCTATCATGTCAACCTCGTTGAGAACTTCCTCAATGCGCTGGGTGATTTCTTTCTTTCCCTTCCATTTAGTTGCCTTGAGCACGAACTCAAAGTTCTTGCGGACAGTGCGGTCGTGGAGCAACTGGAAGTCCTGGAAGATGATGCCCAGTTCTTTGCGTAATGCTGGTATTTCCTTGCGCCTGATGGTCTTGAGGTCTCTACCGAGGATTTCTGCTTTCTCGGTTTCGCCTTCTACTAGATCAAGCTCGCAATAAAGAGTCTTTAAAAGAGAACTCTTACCAGATCCCACTTTACCGATAAGGTAAGCAAACTCGCCTTCATCAATATGGAAATTGATGTCCTTGAGGATGCATTTGTCGGCTTGGTATATGCTTACATTTTGATAATCTATTAACATCTTCTAATTTTTTCTCTTTGTTATTGGTCTATTTCATCTCGCCCTTGCTTTTGGCTATGCGGCGTTTCTTATCCCATTCCGGGTCGTGGCGCATCTGTAATTCCTTCACTACATCTTCTATTCTCAAGCCCTTGCTGGTGAGCAATACGATGAGATGGTAGAGGAGGTCTGAACTTTCGTAGATGAGCTTTTCGTCATTGCCGTTTGTGGCTTCGATGATTGTCTCAACTGCTTCTTCTCCAACCTTTTGTGCCATTTTGTTAACGCCTTTCTTGAAAAGACTTGTTGTATAGCTGCCTTCTGGCATCTCTTCATGGCGCTTATCAATGAAGTCTTGAAGTTCTGACAGGAAGAGAATCGGATTCAGAGTGTTCTCTTCTGCCCAGCAAGTATCTGTACCCTTGTGGCAGGTAGGTCCGTCTGGATGTACCTTTACCAATAAGGTGTCGTTATCGCAATCGTTCTGGATGCTGACGAGGTTGAGGAAATTTCCTGATGTCTCGCCTTTTGTCCAAAGGCAGTTTCTAGAGCGGCTCCAGAATGTTACCTTCTTTGTTCCTATGGTTTTATCGTATGCTTCCTTGTTCATGAAGCCAAGCATCAAGACGTTTTTGGTTACTGCGTCCTGGATGATTGCTGGAACAAGTCCACCCATTTTATCAAAATCTATTTCCATTGTATATTGTTTAATCTGTTTATTTCCTTTTTTATATTCTCACATTGATTCCCTCTTCTCGCAAGTAGCTCTTGAGGTCAGGGATGGCTATTTCGCCAAAATGAAAGACGCTGGCTGCTAATGCTGCATCAGCTTTACCTAGTGTGAATGCATCACGGAAATGTTCCATCTTGCCTGCGCCACCTGATGCGATGATTGGGATACTTACCTTTTCGGCCAGTCGGGCAAGAGCTTCGTTGGCAAAACCTTGCTTTACGCCGTCATGATCCATACTGGTGAAGAGAATCTCGCCAGCACCGCGGTCGGCTACTTCCTTTGCCCAGTCGAATAAGCCAAGTTCTACCCGTTCTCTACCACCTTTCACGTAGCAATGCCAACCATCTGCATCAAGGCGGGCGTCAATGGCGCATACGCAAACCTGAGAACCGTAATGATTGGCTATCTCGTTGATAAGTTCGGGATGTCGGATGGCTGCACTGTTGATGCTCACCTTGTCGGCTCCTGCATTCAGTAGGCGATCAACGTCTTTGAGTTCGTTAATGCCCCCGCCCACAGTAAATGGAATATTGATTTCGGCAGCCACACGAGTCACCATATCGGTAAAGGTTTTGCGCTCTTCGAAGCTGGCTGTGATGTCGAGAAAGACGAGTTCATCGGCACCGGCATCGCTATAGGCTTTACCTAATTCTACGGGATCGCCTGCACTACGGAGGTTGACGAAGTTGGTTCCCTTTACAGTCTCTCCGTTCTTGACATCGAGGCAAGGGACGATTCGTTTTGCCAAGCCTTTGCTTTTACTTTGAACTTTAATCATTGAACTTTGAACTTTATGATTACTTTATTCCTAGCTTCTTGCTGATCACTACAACTAATTACTAACAACCAGCTTCTCAATATTGATTTTACCCTCGTAAAATGCTTTTCCAAAGACAACGGCAGGAATGCCTGCGGATTCCAAGGCCCGGATATCTTCATTGCAGCTTACACCGCCCGAAGCGATGAGGTGCAATTGAGGGTAGGCTTTCATTACCTTTTTATATAGGTCGATGGCTGGTCCTTGTAGGGTTCCATCCTTGCTGATTTCTGTGCAGAGCACGTAGCGTACTCCCTTATCAATGTACTTCTTAAGGAATGGTAGGAGGTCTTCTGAAGAGTCTTCTTTCCAGCCATTGATGGATATTTTGCCGTTTCTTACGTCGGCTCCCAAGATAAGCTTGTCGGCTCCATACTTGTCCAGCCATTCCATAAAAAGGTCGGGATCGGTTACGGCAATACTACCCACTGTTACCATTGATGCTCCAGCGGCAAAAGCCTTCTCTATATCGTCTTCGGTCTTGATGCCACCTCCAAAATCTACCACAAGATTTGTATCTGCAGTGATGGCTTTCAGAACGGCATCATTCACGATGTGCTTTGACTTGGCACCGTCCAGGTCTACTACATGAAGTCTCTTAAATCCCAGATTCTCAAATTGTTTAGCCACTTCGGCTGGATTGTCATTGTAGACTTTTTTCTGGTCGTAATCACCTTTGGTGAGTCTGACACACTGGCCATTAATCAAGTCGATGGCTGGAATTAATTCTATCATATTTCTTTTATCTCTAAGAAGTTCTTTATAATCTGTTCTCCTACTTTACCGCTTTTTTCTGGATGAAATTGGCAGGTGTAGAAATTATCTTTGTGGAGTGAAGCGCTGTAGGGAAGAATGTAATCTGCCTTGGCGATAGTCTCTTCGCAGAGTGGTACATAATAACTATGTACAAAATAGGCGTAGGGATGTTGTAAGGCATCTGATGCGAATTCGCCTGTTGCGTCAATTTTATTACCGAATCCCATATACAGTTCGGTTTTCAAATCGTATATCTCATTCCATCCCATTGCAGGCACTTTGTCCTCATGCTTCTGTGGCTGGAAACGTTTTACATCTACATCAAAGATGCCAATGCAGTCTACATCGCCTTCTTCTGAGTGGCGGCACAACAGTTGCTGTCCTACGCAAATGCCTAGGACAGGTTGTTTCAAGTTTTTTATCACTTGATCCAGTTTGTGTGCCTTTAGATAATCCATGGCTTCTCGAGCTTGACCTTGTCCCGGGAAGAGTACACGGTCTGCTTTCTGAAGTATTTCGGCATCATCGGTGAGCATAGGCTCAATCCCTAAACGCTTCATGGCGTTGACTACCGAATAGATGTTTCCGGCATTGTATTTTACGATTGCTACATCCATAACCTAACGTGTTTCTAATTTTCAGTTGCAAAGGTACATATTTTCTTTCAATTTAAAGAAAATATTAGCAAAAAGATTACGAAAACTAGGAAAAAACTTGCAGATAGTTAGTGAAATGGACTAAAAAACCGTCTTTATTATCTAAATGATGATAATAAAGACGGTTTTCTTTCTTTTTTATATTCTTTTCTTCTATTTTTCTTCTTTATTTTTCTTCGCTATCTGCTGTTCTGAGAATGATGCTGGTAGCTCCAATGGTGAAGAGTGTTCCGTCTTCGATAACACGTCGCTCACGGTCACCCAAAATTTCATTGTCTACGAAGGTTCCTGTGTAGCTTGGACCATCGCGGAGTGTATACTTTAAACGTCCTTTCTTGTCACGGCTGACATTGATGACACAGTGGTTCATGTCTACACTAGGGTCTACTGTCTCAATGGGGCAGTTGATGCCACTGTTCTTCATGTATCTGCCAATTACATTGTCACCCATTTGCAATGGAATGACCTGCTTGTATGCGAATACGTTCTCAATTACCACAATAGAGCCTACGCCGTTTTCGTTGGCATTCTCATCAATATTCTCTTCTTTGCGGGTTTCGCGAAGTTTGGATACACCCATACGGATTCCAAACTGTTTGTTACAATTTGGACAAACGAAGACGAGGCTTTGACCTGCTTCATACTTGGTTTCATCAAATGTGATGAAATTGTCGCATTTCGGGCAGCGTACTCTTTTCATATATTTCGTTCTTTATTTTTTTGTTTATTCCTTTACTTTTGTAATCCACCCGTCGGTGAATTCTTCGTAGCTGTGTAAGCGATTGAGAGCTGTGTATGCCTCATTTTCTGTACTATACGAACCGTAAATTACTTTTACATTGGTGTCGGTGATAAGTACACGAGCTTCCTTGAACCCCTTGTTCTGTAAATATTCTGTGTATGTGGCAGCGTTTCGCTTGGTAATACGGCTAGCCAATACAATACAATAATAGGTAGAAGAAGGAGCCTCTAACTCGCGGTCCTGAGGCATATTGCTTGTATTTTCTGCAGGCAGAGCATTGTTGGTTAATACCAGCTCGTGGACAGGCTGTGTCAACTCCTTTGGCATTACCTTGGTAAGCATGCCTGTGTCGATTTGGCTCTTCTGTAGATTAGAAGTACCTAATGGGGTAGAAAGTGTAAAGAACGCAATGATGGCGATGCAAGCTGCTGCTATATTGCGAAGCCAACTCTTTCGGATACTGATAAATTCCGTACTAGAGCTTTCTTCTTCCTCTTCTTCGTTGATGAATACAGAATTGTTGGCTGAGATTATATTTGTCTCTTCTTTATTGTCTATGCACGTTCTCTTTTGAGCAGGCTTGTTTTCTTCTGCAGGCATCTTGACAACTGTTGCATGTTCGGCTGCTTCTGTATTTGTAATCTGTGCGAGTGGGAGCATGTCAAAACCGCCTAAACCATACAGCTCAGGTGTTAAAATGCCAGCTTCGCAAGGCTCAAAAGCATAATTGCCGGTTTCATTCAATATGATAGTGCCGATATCAGGGAGCTCGAATCTGCCTGTATTCTCCAATGTCTGTTTGATTTCTGCAACTTCATCTGCAATACGGTTCAGTGCCTCTGGATAGCTGATATCGTAAGCCTCTACGTATGAAAGTGCAAGCAGAGAATCGTTCATAGTGAGCTGTGGATTAAAGCCAATGGTTCTCAGCGGTGGCAAAAACATGCTGTCTCTGTCATCGTAACGTGCATCTACATGATGAGCCATGAAGCCTCCAAATTCAGGGACTATCACGCAATCGTTGCTCAACAGTAGGATCTCTATATGTCTTTTTAGTTCAATCACGTTTGCAAAGGTAGCCATTTTTTCGGAAAGAACCAACGGTTTTAAAAGAATTTTTTGTCCTGAATAATAAAAAGTTCTAATTGTTTTGTTATTCCGAGAAAAAACATTATCTTTGTGCCCAAAAAGTGTATAAAAAAGGTATTTAATGAAATATCATTCAAAATGAAACAAGCATTTAACATATTGTTGTTGGCATGCTTCCTGTTGGGGGTTGCTGCATGTGGACAGAAGTCTGAGAAAGAGCAGCCTGAAATAAAAGAAGATACTGCTGCCAAGAAGCTGTTGCAGGGCATTTGGCTTGATGGCGATGATGAGGATGATGTCGCTTTTCGCGTGAAGGGTGATACTATCTATTATCCCGATTCTACTAGTCGACCTGTATACTTTTATATTGTGGGCGATACGCTTGTGATGAAGGGAGCCAATACGAGCAAGTATCCCATTGTCAATCAAGCTGCACATATTTTCCAGTTTAAGGTTCAGAATGGCGATATAGTAAAACTTGTCAAGACCGATGACCAGTCGTATCTCCAACAATTTTCGCATGAGCAGCCAGTAACGCTCAATCAGAATACGCTTGTTAAGCGTGATACTGTTGTGAATGCTGGAAATGAAAAATTGCATCTATACGTTCAGGTGAATCCTACAACTTTCAAGGTATATAAAAGCAGTTACAACGATGATGGTGTAGAGGTTGATAATGTTTATCATGATAACATCGTAAATGTAAACATCTATCAAGGTTCTCGCAAGATATTTGGAAGGGATTTCCGCAAGGAGGATTTCAAAGGGCAGGTTCCGCATGAATTTTTGAAGCAATCAATATTGAGTGACATCGTGTTTAGAAAGGTTGATGCTGAAGGTGTTCATTATAAAGTGGTGCTGGCGATGCCGGATAGTAGCATGAGTTATCAAGTAGAAATCATCATTTCTCTTAAAGGTAAAATGACTATTAAGAAGAGTTAAGCATTTAAGAAGAGTTTGGTATTTTTTCTTGAAAAAATAAGGAAATAACAAATAGATAAACGATAAAAGGGAATTTGCAACTGAGCAAATTCCCTTTTATCGTTTAATTAAAGAATCCAAGCAAGGCTCCTGCTGCAACTGCAGAGCCGATAACTCCTGCCACATTCGGTCCCATGGCGTGCATGAGCAGGAAATTGTGGCGGTCGTACTCCAGACCGAGGTTATTACTGATACGTGCACTCATAGGCACGGCACTCACACCGGCATTTCCGATCAGTGGGTTCAGCTTCTTGCCCTTTGGCAGGAAGAGGTTCATCAGTTTCACAAAGAGGATACCGCTGGCTGAAGCGATGATGAATGCCAGGGCACCGAGGGCGAAGATCTTGATGGTGTTCAGGGTGAGGAACTCAGATGCCTGGGTAGAACAGCCTACGGTCAAGCCGAGCAGCATCACCACGATGTCATTCAGACTGCTGCCTGCTGTCTTAGCAAGTCTAGTCGTCTTTCCACTTTCCTTCAGGAGGTTTCCGAAGAAAAGCATACCGAGCAATGGCAGACCTGATGGCACGATGAAGGTGGTGAGCAGCAAACCGACGATAGGGAAGAGAATCTTCTCTGTCTGTGATACCTGGCGTGCTGGCTTCATCTTGATGACGCGCTCTTCCTTGGTGGTGAGCAGACGCATCAATGGAGGCTGAATTACTGGCACCAATGCCATATAGGAGTAGGCACAAACGGCGATGGCTCCCATCAGGTTAGGACTTAACTTACTGCTCAGGAAGATGGCGGTAGGTCCGTCAGCACCACCTATGATGGCAATACCGGCTGCCTGGTTCGGTTCGAACCCCAGAGCCAGGGCTATCATGTAGGCACCGAAGATGCCAAACTGGGCAGCTGCACCGATTAATATCAGTTTAGGATTGGATATCAATGCAGAGAAGTCTGTCATCGCTCCGATACCCAGGAAGACGAGTGGGGGATACCAACCCTGCTTTACTCCTTGGTAGAAAATGTTTAATACTGAGTTGTCTTCGTACAGACCAATCTCTAGTCCGGCATCTGCACGGAAGGGGATGTTGCCCAGGATGATGCCTAGTCCGATGGGCACCAGGAGAAGTGGTTCGAAATCCTTCTTGATGGCAAGCCAGATGCAGATAACTCCTATCACGATCATGGCGAGGTTTCCTGCCGTGGCGTTTGCAAAGCCCGTATAGGTCAGGAACTCATTGAAGTTTTGTATGATGAAATCCATAATTTACTTTGAACTTTGAAAGTTGGACATTGAACTTTATGATTAGTATTCTTGTTTGAAAGAGTAATCATAGTTGTTCCTGCTTTTTCGCTTGTTAAGCGATAGTCACCAGTGTGTCTCCTTCCATCACGGCATCGCCTTTATTGACGTTGATGCCGGTGATGGTTCCGGAAGTCTCTGCCTCGATGTTGTTCTGCATCTTCATGGCTTCAAGGATCACGACGGTATCGCCTGCATTAACCTTGTCGCCCACCTTCACCTTGATTTCGTTGATGGTGCCAGGCAGAGGGGCTACCACTGGCTTGCCGGAGGCAGCGGCTGCAGCAGGTTGGGTGGTTGTTGCAGAACTTGCATTTGTTGCAGAAGAAGAACTATTGGATTCTTCACTCTTCACTCTTCGCTCTTCACTTAACTTTACTTTCTGCTTGCCAGCCTTTACTGGCTGCTTCATTTCTACTTCAAATGGGATGCCATTCACGGTTACATTGGCAATGTTGCCTTCTATATCCTGGATCTCGACTTCGTAATCGACTCCTTTCACTGTATATTGATACTTCATATCCTTTGAACTTTGAATTTAGAACTTTGAACTTTATGATTAGTAAAGCGGTTGAATTGGCTTTCCCCTTCGACCGCCGAACGTTGTTTCTTCACTCTTCACTTTTCGTTCTTCACTAAGCATTGATATTATTGAATTTCGGAGCATTCCATCTTGTCTGTTTAGGCTTGATGGTAATGATACCGGATTCTACATCATGTACATCCTCCAGGTATTCCTTGAGGGCGAGCGAGATGACCGCCATGTAGATTTCCTTGTCGATACCTTTGGTCTCCAGACCATCCTTCAGCAGGATATTGGTCTTATGACTCAGGTCTTGCGTTACCTCAATGGTCTTCTTGCCGGTTTTATATAATAAGGTAGCATGCTTCTCGGTGGCACGGGCGATGCGCTGCTTGTGTTTCATATAGGCTCCGAATGCCCAGAATACGACGAAGAGGAGGGCGAGACATGAGAATACAATGCCCATTGAAAGCACGGAGATGCCGATGCCGTATGGATCCTGCTTCTTCAGGAGCTGTGCCTTGCTCAGACCTACATGTTGTGGCAGATAGCCCGGGGTGATGGCTCCAGCTATGGCTTTCTCCCATGTCTTGAAATCCTGGCTCAATTCATAGCTTTCGTCGGCTGCCAATACAGGCACGCTTACGGAGTCTATCAAGTCCACGGCATTTCCGTCATAGAGGGCTATCCAGTTGGGCTTCTTTTCCTGTAGAATCAGATTGAGGTGGAAAGGACCTGTGTTGGAAGAATCCTTTGCCTTCCAGAACTGCCCGTTCCAGCCGTCCTTGTACCAGGAACTGCTGTCGAAGATGACGATGCTTTTCTTGCCACCCAGTGTGGTTCGGGGCTCGTTGTTCGGCAAGGGGCACATCAGTTGTCGGCGTGCTTCGGGCGAAAGATTCTTATTGAGAACCCGTCGGTCGGTGGTTAGGAACATACCACGTACGTTATACGTGGTAAAGGAGGAATTGCTCAATTCCACCCATGGTTTGTGCTGACCATACTCATCTACGAGGTTGGTACGGTTGTGGATCATCACCTCCGTAATACGGATGCTCTTGGCTCCCTGACTCCAAGCGGGCAAGGATGCGATGACTAGCATGGTTATCAAAAATCCCAATTTCTTCATACGCATATCAACGTTTTAGAAGTTTTCATTTTTAAGAAAATCACATTAGGTTTTCTTGTCTGTTGTTTTAATGCGTCAAAGTTACGAATAATTTGTGAAAAGACAACAAAAGAGGTGCACAATTTTTTATCTTTGTGCACCTCTTTTATAATTTATAACTATTACTAGTTGTTTTGTTAACTTTTGTAAGCGTTTATGCTCCACAGAAGAACAGCACCACAATCTGGGCTGTAAAGATACGGAGGAACATACTCAATGGATATACGGTAGAGTAACCTACGGCTGGAGCCTCCTTAGAGCATGAAGCGTTAGCATAAGCTAAAGCAGGAGGGTCGGTATAGGTACCGGCAAGCATACCCATGATAGTGAAGTAATTAAACTTAAACTTCAATCGGGCAATAGTACCAATGATGAGGATAGGAATGATGGTGATGAGGAAACCGCATCCCACATATTTCAATCCGTCACCTTGTACTACGGTGTCCCAGAATCCGGCACCAGCCTTGATTCCCACACTCGCCAGGAAGAGTACCAGTCCTATTTCTCGCAGCATCATGTTGGCTGAGGTAGTGGTATAGGTAACCAGTTTCATGCGATAACCGAAACGGCCGATGAGGATGGCGATAATCAGCGGACCACCTGCGATACCCAGCTTCAATGGCACAGGCATGCCAGGGATAGCGAATGGGAGGGAACCGAAGATGATACCTACCATGATACCGATAAAGATGGTAGCGATGTTTGGTGCATCAAGGCGCTTCACAGAGTTACCCATGATTTCAGCCACACGGTTTACATTCTCTTCTGGACCAACAACCAAGATTTTGTCACCTACGTGGAAGTGGTGGTTTCTGCCTGCGAAGATATCCATACCCTGACGGGAGATACGGGTAACGTTTACACCGTATACACTAGAGAAGTGCATCTTGCCGAGAGTCTTACCATTCATCTCTGGACGGGTAACGATGATACGGCGAGAAACGAAGTGTTGAACTTCATCCTTTTCGCGATCCCACTCAGCTTCTACTTCTGGACCGATGAAAGCCTTAATAGCTTCAGCGTCAGCCTCTGCACAAACTACGAGTAATTCGTCTCCGACCTCGAAACGAGTCTTGCTGTTAGGAATGCTAACAACTCCATCGTGGAGAATACGAGAGCAAACAATGTCTCTATTCAAGAACTCTGAAACTTCTCTCAAGGTTCTACCTGTAATGTAAGCGTTCTCAACGCGCAAGTGCATATTGTGAGCCTTGGCATGAGGGTTAGCTGCGTCTTCATCGTTCAACTGCTGTTCCTCTTCATCTGTATCAATCTTACAAATGTACTTGATTAGGATGGTTGCACCGATGATACCTACAACACCGAGAGGGTAAGCACAGGCATAACCATTGGCGATACTAGGAGCGCCATTAGGGAATACGCTGAGTAAAGCCTCGTTGGCAGCACCAAGGCCAGGGGTGTTGGTAACCGCACCATAGAGTGTACCCACCATCATAGGCAGGTTGTTTGGATTGCTGGTGTCAAAAAAGAGGTAATAACATCCGAACATCACCAGGATGTTGAGCAAGATGGCAGAAGCCGACAGCATGTTGAGGGTTACGCCACCTTTCTTAAAACTCTCGAAGAAACCTGGACCTACCTGCAAACCGATCATGAAGACGAAGAGAATCAATCCAAAGTCTTGCACGAAGGTGAGGATTTCTTTAGGGCCTGTAAAGCCGACATGTCCAGCCAAGATACCGGCAAAGAGTACGAAGGTTACGCCCAACGAGATGCCGAAGATCTTGATCTTGCCTAGATAGACACCAATCGCAATCACTATTGCATAGAGTAGGGCGATGTGTGCCACCGACTCCGTATTGGTGAAAAGATTAATAATCCAATCCATTAATTTGATTTAAAATTTTAATTTTATAATGATTAAAGGGAATTTTTAAGATCGATTGTGGCTGTTTGGTATCTTTTCTTATTAAGGTGTGTACCGGATAAGGTTACCTTTATTAAGACTCCTATATCTGATAACTGAAAAATCGAGGACACCCACAATGGGATGCCCCCGAACTCAATTTATATAGATACCTATTGATTACTTCTCAATAGCTGCTACACCTGGCAATACCTTACCCTCGATAGCCTCGAGGAG
>ERZ780167.735-NODE-735-length-32341-cov-10.117512_pt1 | contig 32341 bp, 24 predicted proteins | sample MGYA00510982_ERZ780167 | MGnify/ENA primary metagenome ERZ780167 (study PRJEB29588, sample SAMEA2146107) | human gut metagenome | biome: human gut; feature: human-associated habitat; material: faeces | place: Denmark | collected 2008/2010 ... | reverse complement strand
TTTCGCTAATCACCAAATTTACAAATAGTTATAATTCATCGAACTCACGTTATTTACTGATCTGTTTGTAATACAGAGCGTCAGTAAGATGAAATGATGTTAAATTATTTCGTTCCAATGCCATATTGTACTATCTTTGCCATTATAAGGATATGACGCTCTCATGACAGTCAGATCCTTATAATATGGTGTGGTAAAACAATATTGTATTCATATATGAGAAAGATCTTTATTCTAGCCTTACTTCCGCTTCTCGTGTTCAGTGGCTGCACCACTTCAGCCGGTTATGGTGCTTATGCCGGCGCCGGACTTGGCTCCATTCTCGGTTCGGCCATTGGCGGTATAGCCGGAGGACCACGTGGCAGCGATATCGGTACGCTTGTCGGCATGGCCGGAGGTGCTGCCATAGGAGGTGCCGCCGGTTCGCAACTCGACAGACAGCGGGAGTCTGCATACGATGATTATGAAAGCACAAGGCGTCGCAGCAGAATCCGGAGATATAATGAAGAAAGACAACAGCAGAACCGTTATGACGACAATCAAAGCGGTTACGATCCGTCAAACGGAGGTGATGACAGGCTCTACGACTTCAATAGCAGCGATTACACGGGCGATTACAGTGCCGGTGAACAATCTGTCGTTATGCCTTCTTCTTCGAGCGTAGAGGAGCTTGTTGCCGATTATTCGTATTCTCCGCATGTGGATGTCGTCAATGCACGTTTTGTGGATGAAAACCATGACAACCGCATCAGCCGTGGCGAGACATGCAAAGTCATATTCGAGATATACAATCGTGGTGATGCGCCGGTATTCAATGTACGCCCTGTTGTCGTTGATGCCACGGCCAACAAGCACATTTACATCTCTCCAAGTGTTTATGTGGAGCGCATATCACCCGGTCGTGGTGTCCGTTATACTGCTATAGTCAAGGCGGACAACCGGTTGAAGAACGGAAATGTGAGAATATGCGTGTCTGTACTGCATGGCGACGCCACCATATCAAAAGTACATGAATTCACTATCACTACAAGCAAGTAAATATAAAATGTGATGCAGACTGATCCGCATCACATTTTATCTATCAGTTCAGTTGCGGCAGGCCGCCCTTTGCCAACACATCATTTTTCCTTATTATTGTTTTCAGCTTCTTGCTTCTTTCTGTTTCTGTCAGCTTTTCTTTTGCTTCTTTTGTGTGTTTTTCTTTTTGCGGAAGTCTCTTTCTTCACCTTCCATTCCTCTGGTATTGTATACTCCTGATTTATCGCTCCGAAGTCTATCTCCGGCATGTGTATGTCTGTTGTCGGTTTGAACGGTACAATGTAGCTGTCCATCGGTTGCACAATCACCATTGCCACACCTTTCGACAGAATGTCCAGTTCTTTTGCCGCACCCCACGAAAGATCAATTATCCTTCCTCTTATGTGCGGACCTCTGTCCGTCACCTTTACAATGACCTCTTTCCCGTTTTCCGGATTCGTCACTTTCAGCATTGTTCCGAATTCGTACGTTCTGTGCGCGCAGGTCAGGCTGTCATGGTGTATCCTTTCGCCACTGCTTGTCCGGGCGCCGGTCATCCTTTTTGAATAATACGAGGCTTTACCCTTCTGTACCTCTTGCGGGTACAGAAGAGTAAAGCAGAATATCGAAATTATTAATAATACGCTTCTTCTATATTTCACAATATGTTTTTAAGTAATACATTTTATTAAACAATTCCCTGTGCCATCATAGCGTTGGCCACCTTCATGAAACCGGCGACATTGGCACCTTTCACGTAGTTCACGTATCCGTCTTCTGTCTTGCCGTACTTCACGCACTGCTCGTGGATAGAATGCATGATGTAATGCAGCTTTTCGTCAACTTCCTTCTCGCTCCACGTCAGTCTTATTGCGTTCTGTGTCATTTCCAGTCCAGATGTAGCCACTCCACCGGCATTCACAGCCTTGCCTGGTGCGAACAGCTGACCGGCAGCTATGAATTTGTCAACAGCTTCTGCCGTACATCCCATGTTGGATACCTCTGCCACGCAGAGCGTCTTGTTTGCCAGCAGCATGTCGGCGTCGTCGCCGTTCAGCTCGTTCTGTGTAGCACAAGGCAGTGCTATATCGCATTTCACCTCCCAAGGTTTCTTTCCTTCGTAGAATGTTGCTTCCGGGAATTCCTCTGCGTAAGGCTGGCATACGTCGTTGCCGCTTGCTCTGAGCTCCAGCATGTAGTCTATCTTTTTTCCGCTGATGCCTGTCGGATCATATATGTATCCGTCCGGTCCGCTTATTGTCACAACCTTTGCGCCAAGTTCCGTAGCCTTCTTTGCTGCACCCCATGCCACGTTGCCGAATCCGCTTATGGCCACAGTCTTACCTTTTATGTCTATTCCGTGTGTCTGCAGCATCTGGTTCACGAAGTACAGAGCGCCGAATCCGGTTGCCTCCGGACGTATGCGTGAGCCGCCCCATTCCAGGCCTTTGCCTGTGAGCATGCCGCTCCATGTATGTGTCAGTTTCTTGTATGCTCCGAACAGATAACCTATCTCTCTTGCACCCACACCGATATCGCCTGCCGGTATGTCCTCGTCAGGACCGATGTGACGGTACAGTTCGCTCATGAATGCCTGGCAGAATCTCATCACCTCAGCGTCCGAGCGTCCGCGGATGGAGAAGTCTGAACCGCCCTTGCCGCCACCCATAGGCAGAGTGGTGAGCGCGTTTTTGAATGTCTGTTCAAATCCGAGGAACTTCAGTATGGAGAGGTTCACCGACGAGTGGAAACGCAGACCTCCTTTATACGGACCTATCGCACTGTTGAACTGCACACGGTAACCTGTGTTTACGTGTACCTCGCCCTTGTCATCAACCCACGGCACGCGGAATGTTATCACACGTTCCGGTTCTACCATGCGTTCAATCAGTTTCACACGTTCAAATTCCGGGTGCTTGTTATATTCTTCTTCGATTGAAAGCAATACTTCTTTCACTGCCTGCAGATATTCCGGCTCGCCGGGATGTCTGAACTCAAGATCGCTCAATAATTTTTTGACATCCATAATATTATACTTTTAGGTTGGTTCTTAGTTTTTTGTCTTTGTGTCATTACACATCGCAAATATAGCTTTATTTTGCGTTCCTTCCAAATGAAAAAATCTATTTTTCATGATAATATGTTTACAAATGTAAATTCTACGCTTTTTCTTACACCCTGTCAGCGACCGGACCTTACATTGCTTCGCGACGGTGTGTGCCGCTTTCTTGTTGCCGTTTTTTAATGTCTTGTGACGGAGTTTGATGTGGCGTCCTTGTACGTTTGATATGTATTTCCGTTCCGTGAGTTTTTCAGGCATATGCAGCGTCTTCTCCGTTTCTGTGTTTTTGATTGGTCATAATGCCTTTTTTCGACATTTTATTTATATATTTGCAGCACTATAAATCTAAACGCAATAAATTATGAGAAAACTCTTTCATGCAGCCGGTCTTGTGCTGATGCTGTTGTGCGGAGCCGTGTCCGATGTCATGGCACAGAACGCTCCGGCTCCGCTTTACCGCGATCCGATCACTGACGGCGCGGCCGACCCATGTCTTGTTTACAATCCTTTCGAGAAAGCCTGGTGGATGCTCTACACCCAGCGTCGTGCAAACTCCGAGACGGCCGACGTTGCCTACTGCTACGGCAACGCCATCGGTATAGCCTATTCTGAGGACAACGGCCGCACATGGCGCTATCGCGGGACACTCGATCTCGACTTCGAGCGTGGCCACAACACATTCTGGGCGCCCGACGTTGTGCTCCACAATGGCGTTTATCACATGTTTGTTTCATACATACGTGGCGTGGCCAATCATTGGAGCGGTACAGCAACAATGATGCACTACACCAGCAAGAACCTTTGGGACTGGAAGTGTGAGGGTCCGGTGAAGCTGCCCGTCGATAATGTTATCGACGCAACACTCATACAGAAACCCGACGGTGAGTGGCGCATGTGGTACAAGTGGGACAGTAAGTCGCTTTATGCTGACAGCAAGGACCTCTTCAACTGGAAGGGCGACACCAAGCCTGCCGTGAGCGACAAGCCGCACGAGGGTGCCAAGGCATTCCGTTTCAAAGACTCTTACTGGTTTGTTACAGACGAGTGGCAGGGAATGGGCGTATATAAGTCTTCCGATCTTGAGAACTGGACCAAGCAGCCTGAGCGCATCCTTGACGGTCCGAGCCGCCGTGCCGACGACGGTCCCAGCGGATCACATGGTGATGTTGTCGTGACCGGCGACAAGGCCTATGTATTCTATTTCACCCATCCCGGACGCCGTTTCCATACGGCAGACTATCATGACAAGAACGGTAACATACCTTATGAGATGCGCCGTTCGTCCATACAGGTGGCTGAACTCGATGTCGTTGACGGCAACCTTGTAGTGAAAGACCGCGACCAGCCCTTCACCATATTCCTGCCCAACAAGTAATATCCGGTTCGTGCGGTCTTGCGTATTCGCAAAGACCGCACACCTATTAATATAATAAAAACCTGCCACCGGACAATACTGTCACGGTGGCAGGTTTTTATTATATTGCGCAACGGGCACGTGCGTCCGCCGTCTATTCAGTCTCTTTCAGATTTTATCCAATGCCTGACGGATGTCTTCTATTATGTCGTCGGCGTCCTCAATACCAACCGACAGTCTCATCAGGTCCGGAGCTATTCCTGCTTCCTTCAGCTGTTCTTCAGACAACTGGCGGTGTGTGTGGCTTGCCGGATGCAGAATGCATGTGCGGGCATCTGCCACGTGTGTCACGATGCTTATCAGTTGCAGTGAGTCCATGAACTTCACGGCAGTCTTCTGGTCGCCCTTCAGTCCGAAAGCCAGCACTCCGCACGAACCGTTTGGCAGATACTTCTGGGCCAGCTCATGGAATTCGTCGCCCTCAAGTCCGCTGTAGTGAACCCAAGCCACACGGCTGTCGGCCTTCAGAAATTCTGCCACGCGCTGAGCGTTGCGGCAGTGCTGCGGCATACGCAGGTGCAGTGTTTCCAGTCCGAGGTTCAGCAGGAACGAGTTCTGTGGTGCCGGTGACGAACCAAGGTCGCGCATGAGCTGTGCCACGAGTTTCGTCATGTAAGCCATCTTTCCGAAAGCCTTGGTGTAGGTCAGTCCGTGATACGATTCGTCCGGTGTGCACAGTCCCGGGAATTTCTCGGCATGTGCCTCCCAGTCGAAGTTGCCGCTGTCCACCACGCAGCCGCCCACCTGTGTGGCGTGGCCGTCCATATATTTTGTCGTAGAGTGCGTCACGATGTCACATCCCCATTCAAACGGGCGGCAGTTGATAGGTGTCGCGAATGTGTTGTCCACAATCAGAGGCACGCCGTTCTTGTGGGCTATGCGTGCGAATTTCTCTATGTCGAGCACCTTGCAGCCCGGATTGGATATTGTTTCGCCGAAGAGCAGTTTGGTGTTCGGGCGGAACGCAGCCTGAATTTCCTCCTCGCTGGCGTCCTGATTCACGAATGTACATTCTATTCCGAGCTTCTTCAGTGTCACTCCGAACAGGTTGTACGTGCCTCCGTATATCTCGTTTGAAGTCACGAAGTGGTCGCCTGCGCTGCATATGTTGAACACTGCGTAGAAGTTTGCGGCCTGTCCGCTCGATGTAAGCATTGCTCCCACACCGCCCTCGAGTGCTGCTATTTTCTGCGCTACGGCGTCACATGTCGGGTTCTGGAGTCTTGTATAGAAATAGCCTTCCTTCTTCAGGTCGAACAACATGGCCATTTCGTCACTGTCGTCATATTTGAAAGTGGTGCTCTGTATAATCGGCACCACGCGCGATTCTCCGTTCTTCGGTTGCCATCCTGCCTGTACGCAGAGAGTGCCCGGTTTCAGATTTTTCTTCATACTTCTGTCCTTTTTGTTATAAGTTTGTTATCACTGTATCCAAATACAGCGTGCAAATTTAATAAAAAACGCTGTAAAAATTACAGATTGTAGCCGTGCTTTAGGTTTTATTTTATATTTGTTAATTATCCGGACGCCTTTTCTTCGTTTCTATATATGCTGTCGTTATGACTTCATGCCGGTCGTGAAGCAAAATAAGCAGTCCGGGTTGTCTGCATTATGAACCGAAGAAAAGCACAACGCTCACGGTAAAATATGCAAAGCTTACAACTAATAAAACGTATGCAAATATTGACCATAGTGTCTTGCTGATGAACGATTCCTTTTTGAAAATAGGTTTATATTTCTCAAAAAGTTCGCCTGACAGATTGTTGTCATATATAATCCCATAAATATATAGATTAATCAATATAACTGTAGTCAAGATAGCAGCAGTCGGCACAGCTCCCAACGAAAGCATGTTTTTGAATCCGATGATACTTAATAAATTACTTTCTATTGCGACTGAAATACTAATTTCAATAGTTATAACCTTACCATCTGCTCTGCCTTCAAATCTTTCAACTGTGTAAAAAGCGTATTTTAGTCTGTTTATGAATCTCTCTATGTTCATTAAGATAATCTTTTATATATCACATTTCGCCGGATATCGCTCTACATGCGTGTGTTTTATGTCCTTCCGGATACGTCCGGCACGTGCTATGTCTTTTCTCCTTCCATACATTCGGCTGTGTTTCCTGCACAGCCGAACGCTGTCCGGTCAGACAAGAGACGGACAAAGGTACAAAAATAATATGTAAGTGTGATGCCGCATGATGTCGTATTTCCGTATGCTGTATAGCTATTTGTAAGCATTCCTGTCGAGCAGTACGCCCCAGGCAAAGTCTTTCACCGCCTTCTCGTTCTCTGCGGTGAACTTTGTCACATGCATCACCTTGCCCCCGCGCACCTCTCTTATCTCGGCGTCGGTGAATATGTCCGGCAGCCATGCGTGCATGAAAGTGCCGTCGCAGAATCCGTCGGCTTTCTTCTCCGCACCCGAATATTCGTTGCGGTTTCTGAACTGATGCACCATGTACGACAGCATCGGCACGTTCATGCCGGTCAGCAATCTCCACTCTCCGCTGTTCTCGCCGTTGTCCTTCGCATTGCAGTTGTCGGGCCGCGGCAGCACGTTCCACTCGCTCTGACAGGATTTACCTATCCACCAGTTGTCGTCGCCCCAGCTCACTACTCTGAAGTTGCTGCACACTAAGCGTGACGCCCATTCGTAATGACCGTTATATACGCGCGCGTCAGTATAATACACTATGCATTTCTCCGCTATCGAGGGATCCATGACGTATGCCGACGCCAGCGTGGCCGCCTGTCCGCCGATGTTTATTATCACGGGCCGTTCGGGGTCTTTCTCATATTGTTCGTTTATCAACTTCACATACAGCCGTGCCCCCTCCGACGGCTTGTTTTCTCCCGCCTTTTCGCTTTCCGCCTCAGTGCCTATGGCGATGCCGGGTATGCGGTCGGTGTTGCGGCAGCTTCTCATGGCGTAGTCGCGCGATTCCTCGGCCGTCTTTATCCAGTCAGGATGAGAGAACGTCCAGAAGTCAGTCAGCACAGGCGTCACTATCAGCGCCGCCAGATTCATCCTTTTAAGTGCCGTCATGGCATACATCCATTCGTCGTCGAACACGTCGTCATACACGTCGTTGTCGTATATCACCGGGTTTGTCACCTTCTTGCCTTTCTTCACCGTCACGCCGTGTATGTACAGTCCCTTCGGATAGCCCGGCCTGTCAAATCCCCAGTCGCCTATTCTCGGATTCGGATTTTTTGTCCAGTCGGTGGTCTTCGGGTTCCAGTTGGCCGCGTGCAGGCCGATGCTTGCGCACAGCGCGACAATTATCAGTGTAAGTCGTTTCATAGTGGTTGTTTTCTGGTTATGCGGTTGCGTTTTTAGTCTGTGTTGAGTCTTATGTGTTCATGAGGCGTTTACGGGATGTCATGCCATGTGGCGGTTGGTGTTTCGATTGCAGATTCAGGTATGTTTTATGGTTGTTATGGCAAATATAGTGTTTTAATTTTAAACCGCCGTTTTGCCGGCCATGTTTTTTCTTTTGCACCATTCTTGATTGTGTTACGGCCTCGCCGCATTTTTAGCCGGTGCGTTTGTGCATCGTAGTGTACGCTTATTCCCGTAACGCTTTTCCGTCTGTTGCAAAATATTTGTGTTTAACTTTGTTAACATTTTTTGCTCAAAACGGTGCTTCTTAAATGTTAAATCCGGTGCCGGATTTTCTCCACTCCGACTCGCGTTTTAGAAAATCGTCGCGTCCCGTTCAGTGCTTTTCGCCCTCGGAAAGGCGGGGTAGGGATGTCGTCCGAAATGTCCTGCGATGCATTGCTGTGCAAACTGTTTTGCAGAACAGGCTTTAATGCATGCCGAAATAGAGCGTTTCATGGGGTGATTCAGACTTTATTAGAGTGTGATATGGCCTTAATCGTATGCCGGAATGGGCTTTATCAGGAGACGGTCACGTATTTAGTGTGAAGGTGTATTGTGTAAAACGTTGATACACAATATTATAGTTGAAGTGCTTCAAAACTCGCGAATTTCGCTGCAAAGTTTTGTTTGGAGAAACAGTCGCGTTAAATTCGTGTTAATAAATGTTATCGCGTGCGGCGAAAAGCATGGAAAATGGCAGTTGGCTGATGATTGTACATGTTGCCTGTTTTGCGGCATGGAATGTTTATTATGTGATGATACGTGATTGTGGGGCGTCTCGGTTCTTGAGTTATCAACAGGCGTATTAACGGCGGAATGTATATTCATAGACAATGGTTTGTGTCGGGAAATTTTGTTTTCAATGATAAATTGCACACAACGTAGTGTCAATGAGAAACCCTCTTGAGGGTTGGATAAGAACAGTCCTACTCTCAAGAGGGATTCATGTTTTTATGTCCCGGATTGTAGACTAACGGTGTCAGCGTGAGCCATATACCTCCAGATCGCCGATGCGTGCTACACCGTCGGCTCCGGCATCGGTTACCGATACTCTCACATAGCGTGCCTCCACTGCATCGAATGAAGCGTCGGTCACGGCTTCGGTATTGTTTGTATATGTTCCGGCAAGAGCCCATGTCTTGCCGTCGAGACTGGTTTCAACAATAAAGTCGCGGGTGTTAAGTTCACAGCCGAGGCCTGCGGCTTGTGCATGTCGCACCACATAACGGCTGATAAGATAAGGCTCGCCAAAATCGCACTGCACCCATCCCTTGCCGTCGGTTGTGGACGAAACCCACATGTTCGGTTCTGATGGAGAGCCGTCGGCTGCCAATGCCGCTTCGGTTTCGGAAGCCGACGATGTGACCTTCATGCTTTCTGTCATGGTGAGATCGAAAGGCAGATGGTTGGCCTCGCAGAACATATTGAAGAAATGGTCGGCCCTGACTATCTCCACATTGCCAGGAGATAGCGCGTCGAGCTTGTCGGTCAGTTCTATAAGTTTGTCGGGGCCAACGTCCCACACTGTACATTGTCCGGAAACGAACATGGGCTTTGAGCCGTCGAAATCTTTTATGTCACGATTGAAGAAGTCGGAAATGACATTTATACCGTTGGCATAACACGGATAGTTGGGTATGAACGGCAGACGGCCGGCTTCAATATTGATGCCGAGGCGACCAGTCTGGCGTTCCCAATCCTGGATGGTGAGTCCGTATAGATAGCTGCATTCTTCGGCATAGGCTTGTCGCTGGTAATTGTTCACCTCGTCCCATACGGTGACCACCCTTAGTCCTGATTTCTCAAGATAGCGCTGGCTGAGGCGTGCGTAAGGCACGAAATCTTTTTTGGTGTAAGTGTTCCATCGTTTGTTGTGGGCGTCGTAAGGCATGGCATAGCCCAGTCCGGAAGGTCCGCATACGAAACAATCGTTTGCAGTAGCTTTCTTGTAATAGTAGTTGAGCATCTGCGGGGCAAAGTCAGCCAAAGCCGGGCTTATGGTCCAGTTCATTGGCATCTTGCCTCTGCCGCTCTGTTCAAAAATCTTAGCCATTGCGTGCTGGCAATACTGTATGTTGTCGCCGTCGCTTATATATACCGTGGCGTAGACCTTGTTTTCAAGTTTCGGTCTTTTCGGTACAGGCGGAATGCATACAGGCTTGTTGACGGCTGTGTAGACAGTGGTGTTTTCAAAGAAGTCGGCAGGCACCGTGGATAGTCCGTATTTTGTGGCTTCTCCCACTCCAGATCTTTCCTCGTGATACCATCCGAGCACGATGTCACGCCCTGGGGTCATGTCGCTCAGCATTTTGTCAAGCACATCTTTCTCTTTGTAGTTGCGTGCGTCGAGCCACACTACAGCCGAGCCTGCAGCTGCGGCAATGTCGTGAACATATGGAATGTTGGGTCTGAGACTCACCAACAGGCGATGGTTGCATCTGTCCCAATAGTTCTCGTAGAGGTAGTTGTATATTTCATGCGGAGCTGTCATTGTTAAAGACGTGAGGTCTTTCACTACAGGAAAGTCCATGCCGTTGTCGATAAGTTTCTGGCGTATTTCGGCAGTTACGGGGAGCAGTCTTTCGAGACCTGCCACTGTAGCAGCCACATTGGCATAATGCTCGCTTTTTTCAGTGCTATAGAGTACAAGTCCTTTTATTTCGTTTTCATAGCGCTTTACGAACTGGTAAGGTTTGTTTGTGTTGACAGTTGCAATGCGCAGATTGTGTGCACCGGGCCATGTGGCTTTAGGTTCCTCGTTGTGGTTGTATAGAAGAATGCGTGGACGTGTGCGGTTGACGATGCCTTGCATGACACAGAACATCACACGTTCCTGTTCGTTGAGTTTGGCTTCATTCATGTCAAATGCTCTGACGATGGAAGCGGGTGGAAGGAACAATGGCAGCAGACGGTCTTCCGGCCAGTTCAACTCATTATACTCAAGTATTCTGTCTTTGTCGGCATTGAGATCGTATTCCGCATCGGTAAAGGTTATCTTGTCAACCTTGGCTATATCGGTAGGAGTGACGTTGCCGTCGGTGGTGTGCACGAACATTGTTGTATTCTGAGCGTTGAGGCTTAATGTTCCCAATGTGACAGTAGCAAGCACTAATATATTTCTCATGTCTGATATGTTTTAGGAATTGTTAAATAAAATGGTGTGAATTGTCTTACGGCACCAAGTGTCAGAGTGTAATTTTTGAAGTGAATGTGCCTATGCGTACTATGAATATGCCTGTGCCGAGATTAGAACGGCTGAGTTGCAGTTCGCCACCTGTGCAGTCTGGAACGGGCACGCTTCGGCCGTCAATGGTACATACGTTGACTTTCATGCCATCTGTTATGCCTTTGAAGATGGCTGAACCCTCTTGAAGCACACATACGATACCGGCGGTTGTTACAGGAACAGACAGAGAAATGTCTTCTCCGAACCGGATTTCGGATATGTCATTGATTTCTATTCTTACCGGTGTGTCGGTGGATTTTGACGAAATAATAAGGCTGCCTTCCGATACGGTTACCTCTGGTTGTGCCTCGAAAAGCACTGTTACAGGGTCGGAATCAACGGTGCTCACAATCATGGCTTTGCCACGGTCTGCAACGCTGAGGAAGGATATCCTGCTTATTTCAGCAACCCTCGTAAGGGTGCACGTGCCGTCGGTATTCTGCACACGCATGGTTTTCTCTTGTGCATTAGCCGCCAATGCACATAGTGTAAAAACTGCCAAAGCGTAAAACTTTTTCATATATACTTGATTGGTGAAACATTTTTTATCGGAGTCAAAAATAATTAAATATTCTGACATTCCGGATGTTTTATTGCCAATATTTTGAGTTTTTGTCATGTCTTTTTATGAAGGTGCCGAATAAATGCAGCATACGTGGAATCTGAAAAAACTTTATCTATCATTTGTCATTGAGATTATCTTTCGTTATCTTTGTAGAAAATAGGCTGCACTCGGGAAACTGAGAACAAGTTCTCTTTCCGCTCGTTGGCACTATTTTTGTAGAAAATAGGCTTCGGCTCGGCAATGCCAAGGCCGGTAAAACATGGTTTTTCCGTCTTGTCGCTGCGCTCGTCTTGCACTATCTTTGTAGAAAATAGGCTTCGGCTCGGCAAAAGGTATATACCGCTCCACAGTCTTTTCTGTGTATTTTCAGTTCAGTGTCTTCAGTCGCAGCCACGCGGCCATATGCCGTATTACAATGTCACAATTTATAACATAACAAATAACTGAAATCTATGAAGTTGAAATTTATTTTCCTGACGATTCTTGCTTCGCTCATAACCGTGTCGTGCTATAAGTTCACGCTTATAGAACAGCCGCATGAGGCTGTGACCAACAGCGTGTTCAAGGGCAAGGTTGTTGTGAAGCGCAGCGGTACGAGCGAAAACGAATCAGTGCTGCATGTTTACGGGCTGTTCGGCATATGTGTGCCCGAGGGGTGGCAGGCCGACGGTGATCTTGTGATGACACAGGTGCCTAAACCTACTACCGACGTTGGTGACGACGAATATAAAAACGTGATAACGCGCCGTCTTGTGCCCAACGACAAATACACGGCGTTGCTCAACGAGTGCTATCCTAAAGCCGGATACACGTGGCTCGGATTCATGACCGACCGCGACTTCAAAAGTCTTTTCAACACAACGACACCCGAAGTGGAGATTGACAGCATATACGCCGAGTTCTCCATACGCACTAACGACAAGACGGGAACGTTCTATCTCGACTATGTGGCCGGGCACGCTTCTCAGGACAAGGCCGACGACATAGGCGGAGAGGAGCGCGGCAACCACACGCGCATAGCCACCTTTGCGGGCGACAACATAAGCAACGTGACCTTCGCCGACACTCACATCACCGTGACGCGTCCCGACGGTTCGACAGACAATCCGACTGTTGGTCCCGACATAAAACCCGAATGGGACCTTGAGCAGATGCCCGACGCCACACGTTCGGGAGCTGCAGTGGCCTATAAGGACTGGAAATACAACAAGCTGTTCACCCGCACCCGTGGCTGGAACGGCGGCGACGGTGTGCTTACCGTGGGCCTGCCCGACGGCAGTGTGTTCTGGACTTTCAACGACAGTTTCTACGGAAGGGTGAATGCTGCCGACCGTTCACGCGGCGACTGCAACTTCCCACGCAACAGTGTGATGCTCCAGAAAGCCACCGACGGTGTGCTGGGCGAGACAGAGGATGACCTCATCTGGCTGGCCGACTATGTCAACTGGACCGACCCTTCGGCCGAACGCTACTTCCACAGCCGTACGCATCTGCGCCATCCGGACGGCGAGAAGACGGTTGACGAGATACTGGCGGGCGACATCGATCAGGACCGCGTTTACTGGTCGGGCGACGGAACCATCTATGACGGCAAACTGCAGATGATGTGGATGGGAACAGCGTCGAAGGAACTGCGCGCTCTTGGCACGAGTCTTGCTACATACAGACTTGACGGCACAATACCCGAAGGTTACTATCTGGATGACATCCCCGACTATCTGCCGAAGAAAGGCAACTATCTCTACCGCGAGAAAGTGACTCACCAGATAAACGACAATGCCGTTTCTTACGGCTCAACGCTCTGCGAGGCTGACGACGGACACACCTATCTCTACGGTACCAACGGCTACGGAGTGCTCGTGGCACGCACTGCCACACACGACCTTTACAGCAAATGGCAGTACTATGTGCGTCCGGAGGAAGGCTCCGACTTCGTATGGCAGGACGAATATCCTACCAAGGAACAGATGGAACGCTCGCAGATAATGGAGAACAATCATCAGTGCAACATGCCGTGGGTGTTCAAGGACGGCGACTATTATTATATGACGGCGCAGGGACCTTACTTCGCCCGCGAGGTTTACATCTATCGCAGCAAGACACCTTACGGTCCGTTCGGCGAGAAACGTCTGCTCTTCGTCCTGCCCGGCGAGCTCGACAAGCTTGGACCTACGGCCTATCACTGGCTCTACATGGTGAACCTCCATCCGGCACTTTCGCGTGAGGGCGAACTCGTATTCACCACCAACAGCGATCCGGACGACTTCTGGAAGAACTTCAACGACCCCGGCAGCGCCGACTACTACCGTCCGTTCTTCTACCGGGTGTTCAACTGGAAGAGTCTCTTCGGCGATGAAACGACAAACGGCATCGGAGGTATTACCTCCTCGCCCGCTGTTGAAGACGGACATTACTACAATCTTCAGGGCATCAGGTTTGACCGTCCTACGCGCGGCATATACATACACAACGGCCGCAAGGTGGTATTCAGATGACAGAAAATGAAAATCATTATATAAAAAGGAGAACACAGATATGAAAGTGATATTAGTCAACGGCAGTCCGCATCATCACGGCTGCACATATACAGCGCTCGACGAAGTGGCGCGCGAACTGGAGAAATGTGGCATCGAAACCGAACATTTCTGGATCGGGGCGAAGCCCGTGGCCAACTGCATAGCATGTGGCAAGTGCATCGGTACAGGCCGTTGCTGGTACGATGCCGACACGCTCAACGCCTTCCTCGACAAGGCTGCCGACGCCGATGCCTTCGTTTTCGGTACGCCAATCTATTATGCCGGTGTGAGCGGACAGCTCAAGTCGTTTCTTGACAGGGCCTTCTACGGAAAGTCTTCGCTCTATGCCAACAAGCCGGCGGCGTGTGTAGTGAGCTGTCGCAGGGGCGGAGCGTCGGCCGGTTGGGACGATGTGAACAAGTATTTCGGTATATGCAACATGCCTATCGTCACCAGTCAGTACTGGAACCAGGTGCACGGCAATACACCGGAAGAGGTGCTTCAGGACGCCGAAGGACTGCAGACCATGCGCCGTCTGGCGCAGAACATGGCGTGGCTGCTCAAGAGCATTGAGGCAGGACGCGCCGCAGGAGTGCCGGCTCCGGCCGTTGAGGCTCCGCTGAAAACAAACTTCATAAGATAACAACACAAAACAACCTGACTATGGAAGAGAACACCATACCGCAGGAGTTCAGCCGTTTCTATCTGAAGGACGTGACGTTCATGAACCTGATGTTGCGCCGAATATACAACGTGCTGATAGTAGCCAATCCCTATGATGCCTTCATGCTCGAGGACGACGGGCGCATAGAGGAGAAGATATACAACGAGTACATGGAACTGGGTCTGCGCTATCCGCCTACATTCACGCAGGTGAGCACGACGGAAGAGGCGTACAAGGTGTTGAAGACAATGAACATCGACCTTGTCATCTGTATGCCGGGCAATGCCGACAACGACGCTTTCTCGGTGGCACGCGACATCAAGGCCGTGTTCCCCGACATCCATTGCGTGGTGCTGACGCCTTTCTCTCACGGTATCACGCGCCGCATGCAGGACGAGGATCTGTCCATCTTCGACTACGTGTTCTGCTGGCTTGGCAACACCAACCTTATCCTTTCGATAATCAAACTCATCGAGGACAAGATGAATCTTGACCACGACATACGCGAGGGTGGGGTGCAGATGATACTGCTTGTTGAGGACGGCATACGCTATTACAGTTCTATTCTGCCTTATCTCTACAACTATGTGCTCGTGCAGAGCAAGCGTTTCTCCACCGAGGCGCTCAACCGTCATGCCGCCACACTGCGCATGAGAGGACGTCCTAAGGTGGTGTTGGCACGCACATACGAGGAGGCCATGGAGCTGTACGACCGCTATTCGGCTAACACTTTGGGCGTTATAAGCGACGTCAGATTTCCCGTAGACGGTGAGAAAGACCCCGATGCCGGACTGAAACTGCTGCGCCATATACGTTCGGAGGACGAGTATGTGCCGCTGATAATAGATAGTGCGGAGAGTGCCAACCGCGAGAGGGCACTGGCGGAGGGCTTCAGATTCGTGGACAAGAACTCGAAGACGGCAAGCATCGACCTGCGCCACATACTCGAGGAACACATGGGTTTCGGCGACTTCATATTCCGCGACCCGAAGACTCATGCCGAGATAATGCGCGTACGTAGCCTGAAGGAACTTCAGGACAACATCTTCAAGATTCCGTACGACTCGATGTTGTATCACATTTCGCGCAACCACATGAGCCGCTGGCTGTCGGCACGCGCCATATTCCCCGTGTCGGCGTTCCTCAAGAAAGTGACGTGGCACAAGCTGAAGAATGTGGATGCCCACCGTAAGATAATCTTCGACGCCATCGTTCAGTACCGTCACATGAAGAATTTGGGAGTGGTTGCCGTGTTCGACCGAATGAAGTTCGACTCTTATTCACACTTTGCACGCATTGGTGAAGGTTCGCTTGGAGGTAAGGGACGTGGTCTGGCGTTTCTCGATAACGTGGTGAAGATGCATCCCGAATTCAACAAGTTTGCAGGCGTTGAGGTGAGAATCCCCAAGACGGTGGTGCTTTGTACCGACATCTTCGACCAGTTTATGGAGCAGAACAACCTCTATCAGATAGCGCTGAGTGATGCTCCCGACGAGGAGATTCTGCGCCATTTCCTGCGTGCTAAACTGCCGGAGTCGCTCATAGACGACTTCTTTATATTCTTCGATGCGGTGAAGAGCCCTATCGCCATAAGGTCGAGCTCGCTTCTGGAAGACGCGCATTATCAGCCCTTCGCAGGCATATATTCCACATACATGATACCTTATGTGGAGGACAAGTACGCCATGCTCGAGATGTTGGCATGCGCTATCAAAGGTGTTTATGCCTCGGTTTACTATCGCGACTCGAAGGCTTACATGACGGCAACGAGCAATGTCATAGATCAGGAGAAGATGGCCGTGATACTCCAGGAGGTTGTAGGCAAACAGTATGACAACCGTTATTATCCTAATTTCAGTGGAGTACTGCGCTCGCTCAACTATTATCCCATAGGCGATGAGAAGGCCGAAGACGGCATTGCTTCGCTTGCGTTGGGACTCGGAAAATATATTGTTGACGGCGGACAGACGCTCCGTGTGTCGCCATATCATCCCAACCAGGTGCTTCAGACGAGTGAGATGGAGACGGCTTTGCGCGAGACGCAGACACAGTTCTACGCACTCGACACTGCACATGTGGGCAACGACTTCAAGGTGGACGACGGTTTCAATATTCTGAAACTGAAGGTGAAGGAGGCCGACAAGGACAAGTCGCTCAACTTTATTGCGTCAACCTATGATCCTTACGACCAGGTGATACGCGACGGAATATATGACGGAGGGCGCAAGATAATATCTTTCTGCGGTGTGTTGCAGCAGGGCGTGTTCCCGTTGCCGGAGCTTCTGCAGATGTCTATGAAGTATGGTGCGGAGAGTATGAAGCGTCCTGTGGAGATAGAGTTTGCCTGCAATCTCAACGAAGACCGCACAGGCGAATTCTACCTTTTGCAGATACGACCGATAGTCGATGCCAAACAGGTGCTCGACGAAGACCTTTCGGCCATTGCGGACGATAAATGTCTGCTACGCTCGTCGAACTCGCTTGGTCACGGTATCAGCGAGGACGTTGTCGATGTGGTGTATGTGAAGACAGGCGAAGACTTCAGCGCGATGAACAATCCGGCCATTGCCGACGACGTGGAACGCATCAACCGCAAGTTTCTTGCCGACGGACGCAACTACGTTCTGGTAGGTCCGGGCCGCTGGGGATCGAGCGATTATTGGCTCGGAATACCCGTGAAGTGGCCGCACATCTGTGCATCGCGTCTCATCGTGGAGGTGGCGTTGAAGAATTATCGTGTAGAACCGAGTCAGGGAACACACTTTTTCCAGAACCTCACGAGCTTCGGTGTTGGTTATTTCACGGTCGACGCCAATGCCGGAAACGGCCTGTTCCGTCAGGACATACTCGACGCTATGCCAGCCGTGGAGGAAACTCGCTTTGTGCGTCATGTGAGGTTTGACTCTCCACTGAAAATCATGATGGACGGCAAGAAGCAGAATGGCGTTGTTTTGTTTCCTGGTAATGACTGATTGATTGTATATTTGTATAATATCTTATGATATGTTTGATATATGTCAATAAAATGAATATATTGCAATAATTATTGTTGTTTGACTTGACATGAAACGCAATGATGATTATATTTGCAATGTTTTTCATGGTATTAGATTTAAGTTTAACAAAGGCAGGGGCTCAGCGGAGTCCCTTTTTTGTTTATGTATGGTTGCGAGTAAGGACGATTGCAGCATGTTGTGATAGTGGATATTCACTTTAGTATAGGTATAAAGCGAAGCGCCGTTTCCGTCATACGTGTGTATGAAACGGAAACGGCGCATGTGTGTTAATACCGGATGAGGCTGGCCCTCTGTTGGTGTGGACAGTGCCGTCTTGCGGTTTTTCTTGTCAGAATTTCTTTCCGGCCAGCAGTTCCTTGAGCAGGAATGTGGCGTTCTGGTTGCGTGCCACGCCGGGAGTTATCTTATAACTGTAGGTCACATCGGTGCCCAGCTCTATCTCAAAGCAATAGTTGTGGAATCGTCCGGCGTGTTCGTCGGACATGCGCGAGAGCTCGAGGTCGTGTGTTGCGATGACTCCCGTGACGTTGCGCCCCGATATGTATTCTAGGAAAAGGCGCGAGCCATTGAGCTTGTCGGCCGAGTTTGTGCCCTTGAGTATTTCATCGAGTATTATCAGAGTGTTCTTGTGGTTGGGGCAGAAGTCGATGAGCTGACGGAGACGGAGCAGTTCTGCGTTGAAATAACTGATGCCTCGGGTAAGGTCGTCGGTGGTGCGCATGCTGGTGAACAGTGCGAACACCGACACGCGCAGGCTGTCGGCAAACACAGGCATGCCGTTCATTGCAAGAATGTAGTTTATGCCGAGCGAACGCAGGAAGGTGCTCTTGCCTGCCATGTTGGCGCCTGTCACGATGTAGTAGTTGCTGTTCACTATGCTGAAATCGTTCTTCACGGCCTTGCGTCCGAGGAAAGGATGATAGAGTCCGCGGGCTTCGTAAACCACTTCGTCGCCGTCGGCGATGACCGCGCTGCCGGCTTCCGGTTCGTTATATCGGAATGTTGCCATCGACACAAGTGCATCGATGCGATTCATTGTGTCAACCCAAGGACCGACACTGTCGAGATATTTTCCCTGCCATTTAAGGAAACGGCGAAGGAGAAAATAGTCGTTGAGGAGGAACATGTCGAAAAACACAAGTGCGAGATTTCCCCGACGGTTAAGTGCTTTCAGTATTTGTTCGGTTTCATGAAACGAATCCAATGCACCGTTGAGCTGGTTTACAAGTCTTTTCAGTTCTGTGGAACGAACTCCGGATTCGTGATTTTCATTTTCTGTTGATGCTTCATTTCCGCGCAGACTGTCGGCATGGCGTATTATGTTGACATAATGTTTCATACGGTCATGCAGATTGTCCACCTCTTTACTTATTTTCTTTAACGGACCGGAGCATAACATCAGCACTATGAAAAACTGCAATACACCCCATAGTGATGGTATGTTGGATGGCAGAGAACCGAATACCGACAGTAGTATGCTGGCGTAGAAGCCTATCAGGGAAACCATAGCCAGAGTGAGGACCGGCGTTGACAGGGGAGCGCGTGAGATGTTCATGTCACGTACAGACTGCAGAGATGCTACGATGGCATCGGTATCAATACGTCCTGCCGCACCCGAAGCGAGGAAACGTACCCGCCATCCCGGCATGGCTGCCAGTTCGTCAATGGCTTCGCGTCGTTCGTCTATGAGTTGTCGGCTGATGGACTTTCCGTCGAAAGGATCGCCCGAGAGACTGCGCGCAAGACAATCGCTTCCGCCGGTGGTGAGTGTCCGGCACACGCGGTTGTAGAGCGATTCGCGGCCGAATACGTCCATATCGAAAGTGAATGGATGCGACGGATCGGCATATCTTGCGCCGTCGTCGAAGCATTTGTAGTCGCCCGAAAGATAACGCAGTTCGCGTTCGTAACCCCCGTGCAGGGCCTCAAGCCACTCTATACGGCGTGAGTTAATGACGTCGAAACGGCGTATCGCCACATAGAGCAGCAGCATAAAGGCTGCCACAAACAGTGTCCACATGCCGCCGTCAACGGCTGTATAGGCTGCCACAAAGGCGATGAAGGCAATGAATGTTATGATTTCACCTAAGATAAAACCGCGGTTGCGGTGTTTCAACATGGTTATCTGCACCGCCAGGTGGTCGCGGTGTCGAGTGTAATAATCCTTACGGTTGTCCATCTGTAATCAAAAAACAATGTGTATCAATGTCGTCAATACGAATTTGTAGAATAGTTATGGCCGGCAGAACATGCACATTCCGCCTTTCAGAAGCGCCGTATCTGCTTCGTGCCGGCAAAATTACAACGAAAACAATACATATCGTCCGCCTTTTCGTTTTAATAGTAATTAAACCGATTTTTTAACAAAGCAGTGTCCGGAATCATCCGTCAATGACGACAGATATACTTGCAATGCGGATATGTAGAAATTTACCGGATGCTGTTTTTATTCGTGAATCACCAAGGGGAAACGTAAAAATTCCGGACACTGCATGGTTTATGAAAAGTTACAGAGCATCTGCTGGCGTAACAATAAATTCATGTTGTCGCAACCGACAAATCAGAATTAAAAAAGTGGGACATTCTTTCTGAATTGTCACTCACGCCTAATATCAATGTTTTTAGAGAAAACTCTCACGACCAACTTACGATTTTTCTTGACTTTTTTTTGACAAAATAAAATCGCAAAACAGATGTAAGGAGATGCCACATCATATATGATGAAGGCTCTTTCATCCCATACCGCCTTTTCATATACCCCGTAACATAATCCCGAACAGTTCGTTTTGCATTCTGATTATGCCTGTTTCAGCCTCCGATTACGCCCGTATCATGGTGTGATATTAAGTATTTCAGCCCCTGATATGGGCTTAATCGCATGCTGAAACAGTGCTTTTTGCGTGGCGGAAAAATATATCTTAAATATAAGTCTTTGATGTTCAGTCTTTTAAGCAAATCTCTCGTGTTTTGCGAATTTGCGTCCGAAGGAGAGTCCGCGCGCAAATACGCGCTGGATTTTTGGGGTAGAACAGAAAACTCGGACTGAAAAATCGCGTGACACAGAAAATGTGTAACTGCCCTTGATTGCTTTACTTACTGCTGAAAACAACTGTGCGGTACGCGATTTATACCGCGGTTTTTTATTGCAGGCAAGTGCCGTTGAATTTCTGCATAACCTATAAATACACCTCCGGTATATGTCGGCTGTGGTTTGCTTATGATCCGTATGCTGTTGTGCAGGCGGGTGATTGATAGTGCGAAGACTTGTTGTAGGGAAGCGATAATATGGTCCGGAATGTGTCGCATCAGACTTATGGGCACAAAAAAGGACTCCGCTGAGTCCCAAAACCTTTGTTAACCTTAAATCTGATACCATGAAAAACGTTGCAAAGATATGTAACTCTTGTTACATTTGCAAGTTTTTGGGAATCTTTTCTTTTGTATTTTATGTTTTTTAACTGATTTTCAACGATTTATAAATAAGTCATGGTCGTATGAGCGCTTTGGCCGCATGCTTTGTAGAAGTGAAGTCTGTCGTGGCAGAACGGGCATCGTCATACCAGAACACTGTGGAAGCGATGTCAACCGTTCCCGGCTCCCATGAAAGCATTTCGAAGCAGATGCGCAGGTCCTGACGGAACGGAATGCCGTCGAGATTACGTGTCCTGAAGAATGTATTATATCCGTGCGAGCTGGCTTCGTCGGCACGTGGGGCACCTCCGAAAGGCGTGTGGAAAATGTAGACCGGTGCCCATGAACTGTTGTAATAGTCTTCGGTGCCTGTCCCGAAATGCGAAGGCAGAGTCTCACTGTCAACCCATATCTTCTCATCGCCCTCGCCATACCAGCGTGGAGAATGGTTGTAGAGCGTCATGACATCACCTTTATATACACCGTCTCCGGCAATATGGGCAAACAGCCAGTCCAGATTGTCGTTGCTGTTATAGTTGTTGCTCAATCTCACTCCGTCCTCGCTGCGCCACGAAGCGTGGAAATACATCGAGCGGTCGTCCCACTCATAATCGCCTACAGAAGCCGAAACGGATACGGGAATGTCGAAATCGCCTACGTTGCAGAGTGATATTTTGGCATTACGGGAATATGGCATGAGCCATCGGGAGGTTATACCACCATGTCCGTCGGCATCGACAAACCAGCTCTTTACGGCAAATCCGCCCATTCCGGCACTGCTGAAATCGGACAGAGGAACGTCCACTGTCCGTACGCCGTCGAACGTGGCGCGTACCACAATGTTGCGCATGGCCTGCGCATAATGTGCCGTGTCGGCATCCACATTCACGCGGAGACAGCACACAGCGTGCTCTCCGCTCGGCAGTGAAACGTAAAGCTCATCGTCGGATTTCAGAATACCTGATTCGGATCTGACCGTATTCCCACTCGGAGACACAGGATTGCGAAGCGCGAAATCGCATTTGAAGATATCCATTGAAGCACGTCGCACCGCATCCGAAGAGAACGTCTCAACCTTTGTGTCTACTGGATATGTGCGGTAGTTTATGCCGTAATACTTTGGTGTTGGGGCCACACCGGGCTGGTCTTCAAACGTTATCTTGCAGTGACGTGCGTAAGGTATCGGCAGGAAAAGAGTGTTTCCGCCCTTGCCGTCGGGCTGATAGCTCGTGTGCGGAAGTAGCATGCCGCGTCCCAGTTGTCCTATGCCGAAAGCCATAAGGTCGTAGGCCGGCACAATCCAACCTGGTTCGTCGGAGCCGTCGAAGTAGAAACGCATCGTCCCGCGCTTGTCGAGTGTGGTGAGCCAGATGCGTGTTATGACGCCAGGACCGTCGCAGTCGAACATCACTTTCTCTATGCGTCCGTCCACTGTGTCCACTCTCTCTACTCCGAAACCGTCGTCGTTGGCAAACCATCCGGGTTTGTCCGGCGATACCGAACGGCGGTCGTGACTGCTCACCTGACGGCATGTGTATGGAATAACGGGCCTTCGCGTGGCTTCATCAAACGAAGTCATCTCATTGAGCAACGAGCTGATTGTTATCGTATCGCCGCCAAACGATGCGGCGGGAACCATCAGCAAAGCAAGCAAAGCAGCAAGAAAGAAGTTATGTTTCATTGTTCAGGATTTTATAAAGATTGTATTTGAAATAAAGGTTTCGCTCTATCAGTATCAATTATATGTTTTTATTAATATCCGTACTCATTCATTTGCCGGTCGTGTCTTGTAAGTCCCGGCTTCGTGCCCACTGCATGACGTTTGCCGGCGGATGCCGGTTGAGCAGTTCGTTGCGCATGAACTCCATGTAGGGAGCCGTGTGTTCGAAGTAGCGTCGGTAGGCGGAGCACATGTAGTTGAGGCTCGGCTCGCCGTCGGCTGTGGTGAGGAACCGGTCTTTGGGGCATCCGCCGTTGCACACTTTCAGCCATCCGCACTCGCGGCACTGGCGCGGCAGACTTGCTTTTTTGGCTTCGCCGAACTCCTGCTGACGGCGGCTGTACATCATGGATGTGAGTGTTTCGGTGCGGATGTTGCCGAGTTTGTATTCCGGGAATACGAAATGGTCGCACGAATATACGTCGCCGTTGAACTCCATTACGGCCGCATGACCGCACGAGTCGGCCAGGGCGCATACGCCGGGTTGCTGACCTGTCCACAGCGCGAGGGTTGAGTCGAACAGCTGTACGAACGTCTGTCCCACGTCGTTGCGCACCCATTCGTCGAAAATGTCGCACACGAAGCGTCCGTATTGTTCCGGAGTGACGGAGAAAGATGCCAGCTTTCCTTCTGCACTGTTGTCGGCCGGCGACGCCAGATGTCGGCCGTCGGAGTGGGGAAGGATGCGTTCTATGATTGGCGCGAACTGTATGTAGCGTGCGCCTATCGACTTGAAGAAGTTGTAGAACTCGAGCGGATAGTCGGCGTTGAAGTCGTTTACAACAGCCATTGCGTTCCATTCCACGCCGTGCTTGTTCAGTAGCCGTATGCCGCGCGTCACCTTTTCGAACGACGGACCTCCGCCTCGCGTGCGGCGATATTCGTCGTGAAACTCCTTGGGTCCGTCGATGGATATGCCTATCAGAAAGTTGTTGCGCCTGAAAAACTCGCACCATTCGTCGGTGAGCAGCGTGCCGTTGGTTTGCAGACAGTTGTCTATGATGTGGCCGCGGGCATATTGACGCTGCAGGCGCAGCGCTTTTTCGTAGAACGATATGGGGCGCATCAGCGGTTCGCCTCCGTGCCATGAGAAGAGCACCTGTGGCTGAGTCTGCGCCTCGATGTACTGACGTGTGAACTCCTCGAGCAGTTCGTCGCTCAGCGTCATGCGGCTGCCGGCACCGCTTGTGCGGTACATGTTGCCTTTTTCTGTGTAATAACAGTATTCGCAATTTAGGTTACAGAGTGAGCTCGCCGGTTTCAGCATGACATAGAGTGGGCGGGCGAAGGGAGCATATGCGGGCATATTCTTGAATGTATGGTAGAATGTCGGTTAATAATGATACTTTCATTGCAAATTTAATCAAACTTTCCTTATCGGCCAACATTGTGTCAAATATATTACGCCAGTATGGAATTAAATACATACCTTTGCACAAGAAACCATGCGGAAAGCCCATGAAGACTGACATACGTCCGCATTACTGTAACCGAAAACGTATATGATAAAAATCAGACAGATACTGGCCGTGGCGGTGATGTCGCTCCTGCCGCTGACGTCCGGCGCCGAAGAGACAGACTCTCTGCGCATGTTGTGGATAGGCAACAGCTACACGTTCTTCAACGACCTGCCGTCGATTGTACGCGACATTGCGGCTTCGCAGGGCATGAAACTGAGCATGACGACCGTGCTCAAAGGCGGAGAGCACCTGTCGGGACATCTCCGCAATCCGCGTCTGCACGAACTGTTGAAGCGCGGAGGATGGGATTACGTGATGATACAGGAGTTCAGTGCCGGTCCGGCGGCCGACACACGCACCGTCGCACGCACGGTATATCCTTACGCACGGACGATAGACAGTCTGGCGGTGAAGTATTCGCCTGACGCCAAGGTGATGTTCTACATGACCTGGGGACACAAGTACGGCAATGTCTATAAGAACGACTACGCCCTTGACGACGACTATCAGACCATGCAGGAGCGCCTCAAGACATCCTATCTCGAGATGGCCCACGACAACGATGCGTGGTGTGCGCCCGTCGGCATGGCGTGGCAGACGGTGAGACGTGAGCATCCCGAATACGTGCTTTATGCCCCTGACTGTTTCCATCCGTCGCCTGTTGGCAGCTATCTTGCCGCCAACGTGATATTCACCACAATATGGCAGCGTCCTTATCAGACCGACGTCACTCGCGGGCTGCCCGTTTCCCAGGCCGAGACATTGCAGCAGACGGCGCAGCGGACGGTGTTGGATAACATGCGGTTGCTGAACATTAAAGACAACAAAGAAAAATAAACAGATAACGGCGGACTGAACGTCAGGACATTCTATGGAAGAGTGTGGCTCCGGACAAGATGCCAATAAAAAACAGAAATGAAAACAAAGAAAACATCATTAAGCAGCAGACGCTATCTCGTGCCGTTCGTGCTGATCACCTCACTGTTCTTCATGTGGGGTTTTGCGAGAGCCATCCTCGATGTGCTGAACAAACATTTTCAGAACGAACTTGACATCAACATCGCACAGTCGGCGCTCATTCAGGTTATGACATATCTTGGATATTTCGTGATGGCGCTGCCTGCCGGACTGTTTATCAACCGCTACGGCTACCGTCGGGGAGTGATAGTGGGACTCATACTGTTTGCACTCGGCTCGCTGCTTTTCATACCGTGCTCGGCAGCCGGCACCTTCTATGCGTTTCTGGCAGCGCTGTTCGTAATAGGCTGCGGACTGGTTTTCCTTGAGACATCGGCCAATCCTTACGTCACGGAGCTTGGTCCTAAGGAGACGGCCACAAGCCGTCTGAACTTCTCGCAGTCGTTCAACGGTTTGGGATGTATGGCTGCCACATTCGGTGTTGGCTCGTTCCTGTTCGGCGAAGGGGGCAACGAGGACGGAGTGGTGGTACCTTATACTATCATGGGAGTGGTGGTACTGCTCATTGCGGTGGCTTTCTCCAAGGTGAAACTTCCGGAGATTACCCACGAGGACGACAACGCTACGGCCGACGGAAAAGGCAATCTGAAGAAGCTGTGGAAGAACGGAATGTTCGTGTTCGGACTGCTGGCGCTGCTTGCCTATGAGGTGTCGGAGATATCGATAAACAGCTATTTCATCAATTTTGTGACCGGTCAGGGATGGATGAGCGACCGCGACGCGTCTATGGTAATAACCGGTGCGCTGGCAGTGTTCATGATAGGCCGTTTCCTCGGAAGCTGGATAATGCGCCGTGTGGCTGCGGAGAAGATGCTCCTCCTGTGTGCAGTGGGCACTGTTGTGTGCATGCTGACGGTGCTTGGCGACTTCGGCAAGGTGTCGCTCATCGCTCTTATGTGCAATTATATGTTCGAGGCTATAATGTTCCCGACCATATTCTCGCTCACGCTTCGTGGTCTTGGCGGACTAACTAAGAGCGCTTCGTCCATACTGATGATGACTCCTGTGGGTGGATGTGCGTTCCTTCTCATGGGACTTGTGGCCGACAACACCAACAACATCATACCGTTTGTCATTCCTCTTGCAGGCTTTGCGGTGGTGCTGGCCTATGCGTTCAGGCTGACGGCAGGTTCACGCAGAGGAGAATGACAGGCTCTTGATTATTGTGGATGGCAGATAAATCATGCCGTGGTTTGCGGCGTGTGTTCCGCATAAGAATATTATACAGAGCGGAGGCGCAACATATATGGCGCTTCCGCTTTTGCTTTTTGTACCGATATGAAGGCACTGCAGAATCGTTGGACCGATGATAACCATAACTGTAAAATAAATACTTGAGGTCTGATGACCAATCGGTGGATAATAAAAAACTGCGGTATCGCTCCCGTATCAGCGTTGTTTTCTATGTCGGGATGAAAACAATATGGGCTACTTACAGATTTTCTGCATCCTGCGGTTTTTCCGTCTGAGTTTTCTGTTCTACCCCAAAAATCCAGCGCGAATTTGCGCGCGGACTCTCCTTCGAACGCAAATTCTCGAATTATGAGAGTTTTGCTTAAAATGCTGAACATCAGAGTCTTATATTTAAGACATATTTTTTCGCCATGTAAAAAGCACTGTTTCAGCATGCGATTAAGCCTATATAAGGGGCTGAAATGCTTAATATCACACCCCGAAACAGACTGGATCGGACCCTGAAACGGGCATAATCAGAATGCAAGACGAATTGTTCGGGATTATACTACGGGGTATATGAAAAGACGATATGGAATGAAAGAGTCTTCATCATATATGATTTGGCATCTCCTTACATCTCTTTTGCGATTTTATTTTGTCAAAAAAAAGTCAAGAAAAATCGTAAGTTAGTTATGAGAGTTTTCTCTAAAAACACTGATATGAGGTGTGGGGAAAGGTTCCGGAAGAATGTGGTGTGCTTTTGAATATGATTTATCGGGAGTGGTAACGCAAATTTATTATTACGTGAGCAGATGTCCTGGCTGTGTTCATATCATCCCGTGTTGTCTGTATGTTTTCCGTCATTCCTCGCTATTTCACAAATAAAACCGGTCTCCACAGAGTTTCTGCACAGCCGTTCTGCTGCATGTCTACCGGCAGATATCCGCTTCTCGGTTTTCAGATATTCAGCAGACTAGTATTTAATATTTACGGCCCCGGTCAGTATTTCGTTTTACTGACCGGGGCCGTATGTGTGTTACAGCTTTTCAGACTGCTTCTTTTTCTATCTCTATCAGAGCGCATGCCGGCCGTCATGTGTCAGTGAAGACCGGGGCGCGCATCGTTTTTCAGACAGTCTGAGTGCCTTTCTTTATTTCTTTCTCAATCTTCTGGTCACCCCACATCAGTGTCAGTTTGAACGGAGTGTTGGTGTTGATGGTTACCTTCGGTTTCTCGTCGGCAGAGCTGCGGCGTGCCACCTTGAACGAGATGAGGCCGTCGGCGCCGTAAGGATAACGGTCGATGCCGTAGCCGTCGGTAAGACTCACGTCGAGCGTTATGTTGTTTTCCTGCACGTTGGCACGTATTCCGAAGATGTATTCTATGAGTTCTGCGATTGGCGGCAGACCTGTCCAGCCCACAAAGTCCTTGCGTGCCATGAATCCGGGTTCGGCTTTCTCCGGTGCGTAGTATTCCCAGAAAGTGCCCGTTTTCTCATATACCTTCAGCACGTTGTTGTAATGGTTCATGGTGATGTCGTGCGCCAGACGGCGGTAGCCTTTGTCTGTCAGACCGGAGATTACCATGTAGTTGGTGCCCGGCCACACTCCGCCGGTCCAGTAACGGCCGTTGGCCTTGTACTTGGGATTGTCGGCTGCGAGCGACGCCACGCGGTGAGGACGGTTGAACTTGGTGGTGTCCTCGAGATGGCTCACCAGTGCGTCGAGTCTTTCCTTGGGCAGAACGTCGGTGTGGAGTGCCCAGTAGGCGTATATGCCCTGCGTTGTGCTGAGGCTGTTGTCGGCATACTGGTCGTAGAGGAATTTGTCCTTCTCGCTCCACATATTCTTGTTTATATATTCCGACAGTTTCTTTATGTCGTCCTCAAACTCCTCTATCTCCTGCCAGCGTTCAAGGTAGAAGCCCATTTTCAGCAGTATGTCGGCCACCATTATCTGCTGGAGGCAGGCGTCGAGCCATATCATGTGGCCGTTGCTGTATATGGTGTTGTAGCCTTCGGGCACGCGCGGCATGTTGTCCATGCCCGTTCCCCATCCGCTGCTCCAGTAGGTGCCGTTGCGCCATGTGCGGTTGAGTTTCAGCCATTTGTAGTAGGCTGCGAGCACGGGAAACACCTTGTTCAGACGGTTGTCGTCGCCGAACTGTGTGTAGTATTTCCATTCCGACCACGGCAGCAGGTTGGGTCCGGTGCTCGTAGGGTCGTAGCGGCTGAAGCAGTCGGAGCCGTCGGCGCGTATCTCACGGCAGATAAAACCGTCGGGATGCTGCTTGGCGTAGAAGTTATCGAGAGTTTTCTGGAACGGGAAGAAGTTTCGGCCATAGCGGCAGAACATGGTTATGAACGCGTCGTCCCACATGAATATGTTGCCGTTGTAGGCCGGGGCGATGTAGCTTGTGACGAATCCCGAGTCGTCGAGCGGCTGGCAGATGTTCTTTATTCCTATCTGCCATGCCTTCCAGTACATTTCAATCTCCTTGTCGTGACCGTCCCAATAGGGTGCGGGCAGCACCTTCCTGGCCTGTTCGAACGTGCCCGGTGTGGTCTTTTCCACCTTTGCCGTGCGGAAGGTGTTCTCGGCTACGAGGGTCTGCATGACGTACGTGTTCTTGTAGGGCAGCTTGTACAGCGGCGAACCGGACGATATCAGGTTCTGTGCGCCGGCCGTTGTTGTGATTGCGGCGAGCGCAATTACCATTATGCTTTTTCTTATCATGTTGTTTGTATGAGATGTTTTATTTGTCGGTTGTTTATGGCACATGACGCCGGATGAGGCTTATACGTCTGTGTGCGGACACGTAATCAGCGTTCCATCAGCGCCTTTATCTTCCAGAAAATGTCGGTGTTCTCCATTATGCCTGTGAAGTTCTCCGCTCCCGGACCGAACGCATAGACAGGTACCATCACGCCGGAGTGACTGCCGGTGGAGAAGCGGCATGTTATCTTTCCCTGCTCTTTGTCGCCGTCGATGAGCGTCAGTCCGCCCGTCTCATGGTCGGCTGTCACCACGACAAGCGTCTCGCCGTCCTGCGCCGCCCACTTCATCACCTCGCCGATGGTGCGGTCGAAGTCGTGGGTTTCCTTCATAAGCATGTCTAGTTGGTTGAAGTGTCCGTAGTCGTCGAGCTGCGATCCTTCTATCATCATGAAGAAACCGTTCTTGTTCTGGTTCATGAGCGATATGCCTTTGAGTGATGCACGTGCCAGAAGGTCGCCTCGTTCGTCGGGCAGGGGAGTGTCCACGTCGTAGGGAACGGCGAACACCTTGCCTTTGTTCCATGCCGAGAGGTCGTCCCATGAGCGCGATATGTGGTAGCCTTTCTGCTTCAGCTCGTCGAAGATGTTGCGGCCGTCCTTGCGGTTGGTGAAGTATTTCGCGCCGCCGCCGAACGCATAGTCGATGCCGCAGTCAACATAGTCGGCTATGATTTCCTGCTCATTGTCGCGGTCGGAGTTGTGACAGCAGAAGTCGGCTGGCGTGGCATCCCACAGGCGGCAAGTCACGGCTATGCCCGCATCCTTGCCGAGCGACTTTGCCACATCGCACAGAGTGGTGAGCGGTTTGCCGTCCGGATCTACTCCCACAGAATGGTATTTGGTCTTGTGTCCGGTTGCCAATGCGGTGCCGCCGGCTCCTGAGTCAGTGATGAGTTTGTCCGTGCAGTAGGTCTTCGACAGTCCGGTGTATTGCGCGTTTTCCAGCCACAGCCGGCCGTGGTTGGCTGTCCATGCCGAATATACGTGCATAAGGCTCATGCCGTCGCCTATCATCAGTATCACGTTTTTCACCTTCTTGCCCTGTGGCGGGGTGATTTTCTCCACCTTGTACGGATTCTCGCAGATGTATGTCTGCGGCTTGTCGTTTTGTGCTATTGCCGGAAGCATCGCCAGTATAAGGGCACATGATAGCAGAATACTTCTGATATTCATAATAGATAAGTTTTTGTTGTTGAACGTATAAGCGCCATTGCTCTTGCCGCCTGTATAAGAATGGACGGTCGGAATAATTATAATGACACAGACAAAGTTACAACTTTTTTTCTTTCCAATAGGCTTGGCTTTGTAAATAAAGTTGGTTTGATGTGATATACTTATGAAAAAGAAGACTCCTGCGATGGAATGTCGCAGGAGTCTATAAATCATCGGCAATGGCCGTTATTGTGCTGATATGTCAGAAAATATCAGTCTATTTCCTCGTCAGCCTCATATCCGCCCATTTCGCGTATGGCGTTCTTCAGCATTGTGTATTGCTGATAAAGGTTGTTCACAGCCTCTTCGCCTTTGGTGAAGTCGTGCATCGGACTCTTGAGGAAGAAACTGAGGAAGCGCTGTATGCCGTATCTGCCAGCGCGTGCAGCGAGGTCGCTGAGCAGACAAAGGTCGAGCAACAGCGGGGCTGCAAGGATTGAGTCGCGGCAGAGGAAGTTGATTTTTATCTGCATCGGGTAACCCATCCAACCGAAAATGTCGATGTTGTCCCATCCTTCCTTGTTGTCGTTGCGCGGCGGATAATAGTTGATGCGTACTTTGTGATAATAGTCTGTGTAAAGATCCGGCTGTTCTTCCGGTTTCAGAATTGTTTCGAGTGTTGACAGTTTGCTCACTTCCTTTGTGTGGAAGTTTGCCGGTTCATCAAGCACAAGGCCGTCGCGGTTGCCGAGAATGTTTGTTGAGAACCAGCCGCTAAGTCCGAGACAGCGTGTACCGATGATCGGTGCGAATCCGCTCTTCACGAGAGTCTGTCCGGTCTTGAAATCCTTTCCGGCGATAGGCATCTTGGTCTGTTCTGCCATTTCCCACATTGCCGGTATGTCAACAGTTGTGTTCGGTGCGCCCATGATGAACGGTGCACCCTCTGCCAGAGCTGCGTATGCGTAGCACATGGACGGAGCCACGTGTTCGCGGTCGTCATCCTTCATCGCTTTTTCGAGTGCAGCGAGAGTGCCGTGCACCTCTTCGCAGTATGGCACGTATATCTCTGTAGAAGCTGCCCATATCACAACGATGCGCTCGCAACCATTTTTCTCCTTGAATTCGCGTATGTCCTGACGCAGCGCTTCGGTCATTTCCCAGCGTGTCTTGCAGTCTTTCACGTTGTCGCCGTCGAGACGTTTGGCGTAGTTCTTGTCGAATGCAGCTTTCATCGGAACGATTTTCTCCAGTTCATCGCGTACTGGTTCTATGTCCTTCTCCTTCAGAACTTCTGCGTACATTGCTGCCTGATAGGCGTTCTGCGGATAAACATCCCATGTGCCGAATACTATATCGTCGAGCTTTGCCAAAGGTACGATGTCAGCATAGTGCAGATATTTCTTATCATCTCCTTTGCCGACGCGGATTTTGTCATATTGTGTCATTGACCCGACGGGTTTTGTCAGTCCTTTGCGTGCCATGAGTACACCGGTCATGAATGTAGTTGTCACAGCACCGCATCCGACAACCATGATTCCAAGTTTCCTGTTTGCGGGTATAACATTAGTTTGTTTCATTGTGATTGTTTTATAATGTTTTTAATTATGTTGGTTGTTTGTTTATGTTCAGATATATAAACTATGTATCTGCTTGGAAAAGGTTGGCTTTTCCGTTCATAAGTTGCAAAAGTAAATAATTAGGGATATATTGCCCTTTTGACGGTTTGTTTTTTATTATAAATTAACGTGAGTTCGATGAATTATAACTATTTGTAAATTTGGTGATTAGCG
>ERZ780167.731-NODE-731-length-32464-cov-5.559289_pt1 | contig 32464 bp, 37 predicted proteins | sample MGYA00510982_ERZ780167 | MGnify/ENA primary metagenome ERZ780167 (study PRJEB29588, sample SAMEA2146107) | human gut metagenome | biome: human gut; feature: human-associated habitat; material: faeces | place: Denmark | collected 2008/2010 ... | reverse complement strand
TGGGGCAGCGGCCAGCAGGACACGAGTGCTTTGCACGATGTGGACGCTGGGTGCCGCAACCCGGACAGGTGGCATCCCGAAGGGATGACGGTGGGGTTTTCCATCTCCCCCGAAAACTTTTTTCAAAAAATCTCGAAAAAAGTGAAAGGAATCTGCGTTTCATGTATTATAGAGAGTGAAACTGCGAAGATACAACACAAAACTGCGTGATATATCAATGCGGCGGGCGTGCGGATAAGTCGGACTGTTCTACTCCCAGCAATGATATTACGGCGGTTCATAACGTGCTGTATATCGCAGAATATTTTGTCTGAAAAGGGGAAGGGAAAATAAAATTTCACTATTGAAAATACTGGATATACATGCTATAATTACGATAATGATGTGTCTGGTAAAAATAACCTGCCAAGGGAAAGAAAACCGACAAAAGTTGGATATCTTTTCCTCCGGTTTTGCCAAAAATACTATGATGCAGGGAGGGCTCCACTGTGCGGAAAAATCATCACGGAAAAAAAGATAGGCTGGTGAAGCGCGTTTTTGCGCTTTGTCTGGCGCTTGCGGTCATCTGCACCTGCCTTGTGCCGGTGTTTGCAACGGAGGGTCTGCTCGATCCTCAGGTTAATCAAGAGGCCTCCCGGCCCGTAGATGACGGCGAGGCATCCTATCCTGACGACGAATTTGCCGGTTTCGGCGAGGAGGAAGCCACCCGGCCTGTAGACGGCGGCGAAGCTGCCGGTTTTGGCGAGGATGAAGTTGCCACCCGGCCTGTAGAGGGCGGCGAGGACAACCTCGACGGCGGCCCCAGCGTTAAGGAAACGGAGTGGGGAACCGTCATTGAGTACGACACCAGCACCAGCACCAGTACCGACCCCAGCTCCAGCACCGAGACCCAGTGGTCCGGCGAGGACGACGTGGTGGAAAAGCCTGATGACAAAGTGGTCGTTTCCGGCGACGAGATCAAAAAGCTGCAGGATATGGTGGTCTACCGCTTCTGGCTGAAGGAGCTGAACGCCAACGACCTGCAGGACATTACCGCTCAGGCACAGATCAACAATATGACGGAAAGCGAGTATCTGGCCCGGAACGGTGAGGTTCTGTGGAACCTGTACTTCATTCAGGCTGTGCCCCGGGCAGAGACCATTGCGGATTACAGCAGCTACATCAATACCCCTTCCTCCAACCGGGACCCCAAGGGCGAACTGCGGCAGTTTGACTACTGGTACACGCTGGACGAGTTTGGCAACCGGGTGCGCCTGAACCTCACCGACCCCACCAGCAACATTCTGGACAACAAGACCACCACCGTGAACGTCTACGCCGCATGGAAGGACGGTACCGTGGGCTCCGATGAGGAAGAGGACGTGGATCACGAGGATCTGGTGGACAAGAACCCCGTGCCTGTGGATCTGGAAACCAAGGCCTCTGCTTCCTACGAGGACGAAGAAGGTAACCCGAAAACCACAACTCTGCCGGTGGAGGTGAAAAACCTGCCCTCTGCCGCCCATAGCCTCAGCGTCATCCACATGGGTGATGACGATATGGAGAGCTTCTATGAGAGCCACGAGGACAGCTTTGGGGAAATGATGCCCATTCTGGGCCTGAAGATCTCCCCCAAGAACGCCAAGGGTGAAACGGTGCAGCCTGCCAAGGGCCAGAAGGCCACCGTTACCGTCTCCGGTCTGGACAAACTGCCGGAAATGGAAGGTGCAACTGCCGACACGCTGAAAGTGCTCCACGAGACCTCTGATGGCAATGTGGAGATTCTGGATGTCCTTACTTATACCAACGGCACCCTGACCTTTGAGACCTCCAGCTTTAGCCCCTTTGTGGTTGTGCGGACGGATGGGTATGCAGTTGATACACTGGATATCAATAGCATCACAAATGTCTCTATCAAGGACGATATTGCAAACAGTGGCCACTACGTCCTGAATATCACTGTGGATGGCGTGGAGTATGAAGGCGCAGACGCAGGAATGTTTCTGCATGAACATGGCTATAAGGTCACATGGAAGCAAAATGGAACTGTAGCAAAACGCAAAGAGATTTCGAACGGCCTCTATACGCTTGAGAAACATGGCGGTTGGATTGACGTTATCTATACTGATGGCGCAAATAAAACCTATGTAGTAACTGTTTCCAATGGAACAACGGAAAAAAGCAGTAATGGTGTGACCGTTGAGTACAATAAACGCCTTGAGAATGGTGACTTCGAGCAAGGAGGCTCTAATCAGACCCTTGAAGGTACATCGGGACTGGTATGGAAGACAACTGCAAGTGATCAACTTATAGAACTTGCAAATATCAATGATGGACAGAGCTATAAGGAACTGCAGTTTGACGGACGGCACTGGAAAGTAAACGACAATATTAATTATGGTGGAATTGCATTTGGAGCAACAAGCACACCAAACGGCAGTGACCAGTTTGCAGAGCTGAATGCAGGGGTAGAGGGAGCGCTCTATCAGGATGTTCTGACAAAACCGGGCCTGACAATGAATTGGAAGTTCAGCCATAAAGCACGTACACGCACGAATTCTGGTTCCGGTCGCAATAACCAGAATCGTAATGTCTTGATGCCAGGCAAAAAAAATGCGGATACGATGGCAATGGTCATTGCCCCGCTGGAACTTGTTGGAAACATTACAACGCAGGACCAACTTGAGGGGCTGCTGGCAAAATGCGGGAATAGTAGTGGAACGTACACAATTAATGGATATGACAACCATGGAGACCCCAAGAAAGAATATCAGGTTTGCGTTGTATATGATTCCTCAGAGATTAAAGGCTACAGTGGTTGGTATACATTCGATGGATTGTATGCTAAGTATAATTATTCGACATCTTCGTGGAATACTCGAACCGGCACGTATACAGTTCCAGATGGACAATATCTGACCCGATTCTTCTTTGTGGCGGTTGACAGTGTGTTCCAGAGCGGTAATTTGCGAGTGGGTAATCTTCTTGACGATGTGTGGTTTGGACAGGATGCTCCCCCTGCTCCTACGGATGGCTCGGGTCGAATTACCGTCACAAAAAAGTTCTACGGATTGACGGAGAGTGAAGCCAAGAGCGTAGTGTCGAAGGGCATTATCTCTGGTGATAACGGTATTGGTTTGATTACCTTCAGCGGTGATGCGTGGACAAGTAATTCGGATATAGACGGAAAGTATGTTGCAGTAAGTCATACGATCGACAATTTGTCCCTTGCTCCCCATCAATTGTATAATTATACCTTTACAGAAGACACAGAGAGTGCGGCTGTAGAAGGGTATACCTTGACGGAAACGTTGGTAGATGGGGAGACAAAATCTGAGCCATCTGGTACGGTGAAAATCGACAAAGAAAATAACTTGCAGTCTATAACCTTCTCGAACATCTACGAGAAGAATACCGCTGATGTTACCCTTACCAAGCATGTTACCGGCCTGCTGGGTGATACCAACAAGGAATTTGCCTTTAATGTGAGCATCAAGCAGAACGGTGAGGATTGCACCGGCGTGACAGCCAAGAAGGGAGACCAGACGGTTTCTGACCTGACCAACATTACCCTGAAACACCGCGATTCTGTAACGCTGGAAAATGTGCCCATTGGTGCTACCATTGAGGTAACGGAAAAAACTCCCGGTGCACACTATAAAGTCACTGCCACCGGATATACGACTGAACAGGACGGCGGCGGTGATGTGAAATTTACCTATGTTGCAGTTGCCAACACCGCCACAGCCGGTAATGCAGATGAAGCCGAGCTGATGCTCCTGAGCATGGACGAGGACACGGCAGTGGATGCTGACGGTGACGCGGTGGCCTATGATTCTGGAATCGAAGTAGATAACAACCAGATCATTGTCACCAACCACTGTGGCCTTATCCCCGACACCGGTGTCCTCCTCGACACCCTGCCTTACATTGTCATCCTTGCTGTGGTGGCTGGCGGCGTGGCCCTGCTGATGCTGCGCAAGCACCGTAAGGAAGATGACTAAAGGGGGCTGACCGCATGGCGAAGAAGAAAGCGCCCCAGCGGCTGGCCGGTGCGGAGGAAAGCTGTATCAGCCCGGAACAGGAAGCGATCATCCAGTGGTTCCGGACGGTGAAATTCCGCAAGAACCTGCTGGGCGGCGTGGACGAAGCGGCAATGTGGAAGAAGCTGGAAGAGCTTTACGCCCTGTACGAAGCCGCCATCCGCGCCGAGCGCACAAGGTACAATGTGCTCTTGGAGCAGCAGACCGGAAGCCTGCCCTTGGATACCGCCAAAGTGGACAGCTCTGACCCCCAAAAGGAGGCGCATTCCGATGCACCCGCTGGACAATGAAGCCCTGAAGCTGGGGGCAAAGGCGGTGCGCCGCCGCAGGCTGGACGCTGAGAACCGGCAGGATTTTATCAGCCTGCTGGGCCGCGTTGTGGTGATCCTGCTGTGCGCCTGGGTGCTGTTCACGCAGGTGTTCCTGCTCATGCAGGCCAAGGGCAGCGGCATGTTCCCCGCGGTAAAGGATGGCGACCTGCTCATCTGCTACCGCCTGCAAAAAACTTACGCAAAAAACGACGTTGTGGTCTACACCCAGGGCGGCAAGCTCCGGGTGGGCCGCATCCTTGGGCGCGAGGGCGACCTTGTGGCTCTGGACGACAGCGGCACCCTTGTGGTGAACGGCGCGGTGCAGAGCGGCGAGATCCTCTACCCCACCTACGCAAAAGACGCGCTGGAGTACCCCTACACGGTGCCGGAAGGCTGCTTTTTTGTGCTGGGCGATTACCGCACACAATCCGAGGACAGCCGGGACTTTGGCCCGGTTCCGCTGGAGGATGTGCAAGCAAAAGTAATTACACTACTGCGGCGACGCAGTCTGTAATACCACGGAAGCCGGAAGAAGCTGCCGGCTTCCTGCCTGTGAACTGCGGAGTTTGGGCCGTGGCACAGGAGTACGAACTATTTCTTACTAGGGAGGAATAACAATGAAACTGAAGAAATTCTTCGCGGGCGTTCTGGCTGCCGCCATGATGCTCACCGTCGGCGCAACAAGTGCGTTTGCGACGACACCTGACACGATTAGTGTCAAAAAAGATGGTAGCGAAACTGATGCGAAGATGTTTACTGAGAGTGATGCAGACCTTGCACTGACCAAGACTTTGAAAGTAGAAAATGGTACTGCACCTGATAGCATGACCTTCAATTTTACTGTTAAGAATGCTGCACAGGCTGATGTTGCAACTCCTAGTGTGGAGTTTAAGACTACTGATAATACCAACAGTGCACTGTTTACTGCTGGAACGTATACCCGTACGTTCAATGTCAATCTGGCAACCATTCTGGGCACTAATAAGACCAAGGTTGGCGAGTACACCTACACCATCAGCGAAAATGATACCCAGATTCCCGGTATCACCAAGGATAATAATGAGCTGACCCTGAAAGTTACCGTTGTGAATGCAACCGGTGAGATTGGCGGAGGCTATGGTTACTACGCTGCTCTGTACCGTGGTGGCAAAAAGATTGAGGCAACCGATGCATTCCACAACACTTACAGTGCTAAGAGCCTGACTCTGACCAAGACTGTTCATGGTAGTCTCGGCGATCTGAACGAAGACTTCCAGTTCGATATTAAGTTTGTCCCTGACAAGGATGAAATTGCAAGTCTGTACAAGGGTGTGCAGGTTGGCGATCTGGGCAAGGCTTCTATTGCCAATGCAACCGCAGGCGCATACCTGAACCTGAATACCGTGTACACTGTTACGATGAAGCATAACGGTAGCCTGAGCTTTGCAAACCTGCCCGCAGGCATCAAGTATGAGGTCTACGAAGTTGGTTCCGCTGTTTCTGGCGATAAGGTTATGAAGAACCAGTATACTGTTACTGTTACGGATACTGCATTTGCCGAGAATAGCAATACTGTAAAGGGCGCTGTTGCTGCTAAAGATGTGACTGTTGCTTTCCAGAACACTCACGAAGGTGTGCCTGACACTGGCGTTATCCTCGACAACGCTCCTTACATCGCACTGCTGGCCATCGTTGCCATTGGTGGTGTGGCCCTGATGCTGAACAAGCGCCGCCGCGACGAGGAGTAAGAACCTCTCAGTCTCGCTTCGCTCGCCAGCTCCCCTAGTAGGGGAGCCAAGTACACGCCTCAGCGTTGACCGTTCACGAAAGCTGACCGTGAAGCAGCACCCTTCTTGCCTCTCCTACCAGGAGAGGTGGCAAAGCCGTAAGGCTTTGACGGAGAGGTTTGGCCTATGTCTATCACCAATCTGCCCTACAATGGAGAAATGAATTTCCGGGCAAAAGAGCTCAGGCGTGAAATGACACAGCATGAGCGGAAATTGTGGTATTTATTTCTCCGAAAATATCCGGTAAAAATTTACAAACAGCGTGTAATTAACTCGTTTATTGCAGATTTTTACTGTCCGGCAGCTCGGTTGGTGATTGAACTGGACGGTTCACAGCACTATACAGATCAAGGTGAGGCTTACGACAAAGAACGTGATACGATCATTGAAAAGTATGGTGTTGTGATTTTAAGGTTTTCCAATCTTGAGATTGACCGCTGTTTTGATTCTGTTTGTGAACGTATCCATGATACAATACACAAACGTGTTGTTGAATTGGAACGTAATGCCTGACTTGCCTCCCCTACTAGGGGAGGTGGCAAAGCCGCAAGGCTTTGACGGAGAGGTTTTATATCTGACGAATGCGTCAAACCTACTGGCGTAGATGCCGGTAGACTTGCCTCCCCTACTAGGGGAGGTGGCAAAGCCGTTAGGCTTTGACGGAGAGGTTCAGCTTCCGGTAGAAACCTCTCAGGCGCTTCGCGCCAGCTCCCCTAACAGGGGAGCCAAGAAAGCCAGCTGGGAGGTGGGCTGTATCAACTGGCAGAGAAAAGCGTTGAGGGCAGCCGACTTTCTGGTGAGCGCGGTGGTCGTGCTGTTCCTGGTGGTCGCCGGGGCGTATTCAGCCTATGCCCTGTGGGACAACTCGCAGGTGTACGCCGCCGCAGACAATGTTCAGGCAGAGCTTTTGCAGTTCAAGCCCAAGGCGGGCGCGGATAATGGCGCGAGTTTTGAGGAGCTGCTGGGCATCAACCCGGATGTCTGCGCGTGGGTCACACTGGACAACACCGCCATCGACTACCCTGTGGTACAGGGCGAGGACAACTTTACCTATGTGAACACCGATGTCTGCGGTGATTTCTCGCTGGCAGGCAGCATCTTTTTGGATGTGAACTGCGACAAGAACTTCACCGACCCCTACTCTCTGCTGTATGGTCACCACATGGAAGAGAGCAAGATGTTCGGTGATCTGGATCTCTACAAGGACGCAGAGTTCTTTGCAGAGAACACCACCGGTGAGCTGATCCTGCCCGACCGCACCTATGATCTTAAAACCTTTGCATGTCTGCTGGTCCCTTCGTCTGAGAGCGCGATCTTCCAGCCCCAGCGCTGGGACAGCGACCTGCAGGGGTTGTACACCTTTGCGCAGGAGAACGCCCTGAACCTGAACACCGAAACGCTGGCCGCCATGAAAGCGGCGGGCGATGACGCTCAGGTGCTGGCGCTGTCCACCTGTTCAACGGAGTTTACCGATGCACGCACCATTCTTCTGGCGTGGATGATCCCGTCCGCGTCGGATTCATAAAGGAGAGGATGAAATGAGGTTCCGTAAAATCGCGGCAGCACTCCTGACGCTTGCGTTGGGGTTCTGCCTGTGTCAGCCGGCGGCATTTGCGGCCACCGCGGCTGACCAGCATACACAGCTGCAGGAGCTTCCGGTTTCCATTCAGTCCACGGGGGAAACACCTCTCCCAAAGGAAACACTGACTGTGGAACTTGAGGCTGTGGACAATGCGCCCCTGCCCGAGGTGACCACTCTGGAGATCACCGACGGCGAGACCGGCAGCTTTGGCCCCATCAACTACACCAAGCCCGGCTATTACGTTTACACCGTGCGCCAGCGCGCCGGTGTCAACACCCGCGGTACCTACGATGAAACCGTGTACTATCTGCGCGTTTCCGTGGTGTGGGACAACGACAAGCTGGTGGCCCGGATGGCCGTGCACACACAGGCCGACCTGATGGACGAAAAGGTGAGCAGCATCACCTTCAATAACAGCTACAAGGCCATCGAGACCCCGTACTACCCGGACCCGTATGACCCTGATCCCGTCACCCCGCCCACCCCTTCCACGCCGGAGAACCCGGCCCCGGCAGATGCCCGCCCGACCGTGACTGAAACCACCACCCCTAGTGCACCGGAGCCCACCGCCCCGGCCAGCGTGGTGGCGGATGCCCGCCCGGCCGAAGGCCCCAAACTGATCCAGACCGGTCAGCTGAACTGGCCCATACCTGTTCTGACGGCAAGCGGTCTGGTGCTGGTGGCCGTGGGTGCCTACCTGATGGAGCGCAGCAAGAAACGTGAAAAGAATGCGTAAAGTATCCCCCGGGCTTGTCTGCATCGTGCTGGGTGTGGTGCTCCTGCTGGCGGCGGGCGGCCTGTACGCCTACAACCGCTACGAGGATGCCCACGCCGGTGCCGAGGCTCAAACCGTGGTGGCCGACCTTCAGCAGAAGGTGGAGACCCCGGAACCGGAGGCAGAGAGCGGCCCCCTGGACCCCGAGCTCCCGGTGATGGAGATCGACGGCAACGAATATGTGGGTGAGATCTCCATTCCCGCCATCGGCATTGATCTGCCGGTGATGAGCGAGTGGAGCTACCCCCGCCTGAAGATCGCCCCCTGCCGCCAGTTCGGCTCTTCCCGCACCGATGATCTGGTCATTGCGGCGCACAACTACGAGAGCCATTTCGGCAAGCTGACCTCCCTCACAGCGGGGGACAGCGTCACCTTCACCGATATGGACGGCATCGTGAATGAGTACGTCGTGAACAAGGTCGAAGTGCTTGACCCCCACAGTGTGGAGGAAGTGGAACACAGCGGCTACGCCCTGGTGCTGTACACCTGCACCTACGGCGGCAAGACCCGTGTCACCGTCTTCTGTGATCGTGCATCGTAAAAATCAAGGCTGAAAAACAAAAAGAAACCCCGACATTCGTCGGGGCTTCTTTTTTACTATGTGGGAACTCCCTCCGTCATTGCTGACGCAATGCCACCTCCCTCTCAGAGAGAGGCTTTTCGCTGCCGTAAGGCTCCCTCCTAGAGGGAGCTGTCGCCGGAGGCGACTGAGGGAGTTACTGTTTTTTCCACCGCCGCATCACGCCCATGCCCAACGCATAGGGGCCGGTGTGCACGGCAATGGTGCAGCCGATCTGCAGCAGGACCACATTGCACTCGCAGGTGGGGTACTTGGCGCGCAGGGCGGCGCGGGTCTGCATCCAGAGCCGCTTGCCCTCGTCGGCATCGTAGCCGTAGCCCACCGTGATGCAGTAGTCGTCGGGCGTGCCGTTGTGCTCGGCCAGATAGGTCATCAGCAGGTCGAGGGCCTTCTCAAAGCTCTTCTGGCGGCCGCGGGCCACACCAGCGGAAAAGATCTCGCCTTCCTTGAACAGGATCATGGGCTTGATGCCCAGAATGTTGGCGGCACGGCCCGTGACTTTGCCGATGCGCCCGCCCTTGATGAGGTAGTCCAGATTACCCACCGTGAAGAAGATCTGGTTGGTGATCTTTTCCGCTTCCAGCCAGGTCACGGCTTCGTCCAGCGTACAGCCTGCATCCCGCATGGCCACCGCGTTTTCCACCACGATGGATTCGGTCACGGTGGCGGCGGTGCTGTCAATGACCTCGATCTTAGCATCGGGGAAATCCTCCAGCACCAGCTCCCGGGCGTTGCGGGCACTGCCCACGCAGCCGCTCATCTTGCTGGTAAAGCAGATGCAGAGCACCGGGCGGCCCGCCTCGGCATGGGCCCGGAAGGCGGTTTCAAAATCCTTCAGAGAAGGCAGGCTGGTCTTGGGGTAGGCCGCAGGGTTATCTACCATGAACTGGTAGAAATCGCGCACGGCGATCTCCTTGCCTTCCTTGCGGTAGTGCTCACCGTCCAGCGAGACATAGAAGGGGATGATCTCAATATTCAGTGTTGCGGCCGTCTCAGAGGTCAGGTCGCAGGCGCTGTCCGTGATGATATCAAACATAGTCACGTTTCCTTTTCAATGCGGCGGGTTCTGTGGCGCGGATCAGACGTTGTGGTGGATGTAGGCCTCACGCTCGGCACCCACGGAGATGTAGGTGATCTTGCAGCCAATAGCCTTTTCCAGATACTCAACGTAATCGCGGGCTTCCTGGGGCAGATCCTCCCACTTGCGGGCGGCAGTGATATCGCAGTGCCAGCCGGGCAGATACTCCACCACGGGCTGTGCGGTGTCCAGAGCCATGCCCATGGGGAAGCGCTTGGTGATGGTGCCGTCGGTCAGCTTGTAGCCGGTGACCATGGGGATCTTCTCCATGTAGTCCAGCACGTCCAGCAGGGTCAGGGCAACCTCATCGCAGCCCTGGCAGAACACGCCGTAGTGGCTTGCCACCAGGTCGATGGGGCCAACGCGGCGGGGACGGCCGGTGGCTGCACCGTACTCGTGGCCAGCCTCACGCAGGGCGTGCTTCTCTTCCTCGGTCATGGCCAGCTCAGTGACAAAGGGGCCGTCGCCCACGCAGGAGGAGTAAGCCTTCATCACGCCGATGCTGTTGGTCAGCTTATGGCCCGGGATGCCTGCGCCGATGGGGGCGTAAGCGCCGATGACGTTGGAGGAGGTGGTGTAGGGGTAGATGCCGAAGTCGATGTCGCGCAGAGCGCCCAGCTGGGCCTCGAACAGCACCTTCTTGCCGGCGGCATCTGCGTCAGCCAGATACTGGCCCACATCGCAGATGTAATCCTTGAAGATAGCGGCATACTTCTCCAGCCATGCCCACATCTCGTCCACGCTGATGGGAGCGGAGTGGTAGCTGCCCTCCATCACCAGGTTCTTGGAATCCACCATGGTCACCAGGCGCTTCTTCACGCTGTCATCCAGGTGGAGCAGGTCGCCCATGCGCAGGGTCTTCTTCATGTACTTGTCACCGTAAGTGTAGGCGATGCCGCGCTTGGTGGAGCCAAACTGTGCGCCGGTCTTGGCCAGGCGGGCCTCTTCCAGGCCGTCCTGATCAACATGGTAGGGCATGGTGATGGTGGCCCGGTCGGAGATCTTCAGGTTATCGGGGGTGATGGAAATGCCCTGCTCCCGCAGATTGTTGATCTCGCCGTCCAGATGGTGCGGGTCGATGACCATACCGTTGCCCATCACGCAGACAACGTTGGGGCGCAGGATGCCGGAAGGCAGCAGGTTCAGCACGAACTTGCCGCGCTCGTTCTTCACGGTGTGGCCTGCGTTGTTGCCGCCCTGATACCGTGCAACGATGTCATACTCCTGGCTGATCAGATCGACCATGCGGCCCTTGCCCTCATCGCCCCAGTTGATACCCGTAATTGCAGTAAGCATAATAAATGACCTCTTTATCCTTTTTTCAAAAGACAGCCTTTTCCGTGCACCTTGCCCGGGATACGCCACCTTGGGAATCTGTACCGCCCGCGGAAATGTCCGCAACAATACAACTATAGTATAGCACGAAACGCGGAACAAAAAAAGAGGGAAGAAATACTTTTCTCTCAATTATCCGCCAGGCGCTCCTCTTCGTGATGCTGCTTTAGTTCTTCTTCCCCAGCTTGTGCACAGTGCCATCCGGCTCTTTGATCGAGGTGTTGTTCAGCTGGGCGCGCAGGCTGGCCTTTACGTCCGCAACATACTCCTGCCGCAGGGCCTGCTGCTCTGCCTTTTCGGCATCGGTCAGGCCGGTGGTCTTGCTCTTTTTTGCCAGCTCGTTGATACGGGCGATCTTCTCGTTTGTCATCGCAGTTCTCCTATTAGATAAAATGTGATATAATATGACCGGGATGCCCCTTCCGGCAGCTGCGGCTCTTTTGGCGAGGCAGCAGGAGGGAGCTATTTGAATCAAAGCAAGTATAACAAAGGATGAAACCGATGTCAAAACAGTTGAATTTTGCACAGCAGATGGACGAAGTGTTGAAAACGCTGGGGCCGCAGCGGCCAAAGCTGCTGCTCCATGCCTGCTGCGGGCCCTGTTCCAGCGCCGTGCTGGAAAAGCTGTGCCGGTATTTTGAGATCACGGTGCTTTACTATAACCCCAACACCTGGCCTGCCGAAGAATACTACCGCCGGGGCGAGGAGCTGAAAAAGTTCGTGGCGCAGGCGCACCCGCTGGGGGTCACGGTCATCGAGGACCACTACGACCCGCAGGAGTTCTACACGGCTGTGCAGGGGCTGGAAAACGAGCCGGAGCGGGGCGGGCGGTGCACCGTCTGCTACCGTTTGCGGATGCGCCGGGCTGCACAGTACGCAAAGGAGCACGGCTTTGATTGGTTCACCACTACGCTCTCCATCAGCCCCCATAAGGATGCTGCCCGCATCAATCAAATCGGGCAGGAGCTTGAAGCCGAATTCGGCATCAGGCACCTGCCCTCGGATTTCAAAAAGCAGAACGGCTACCTGCGCTCCCTCCAGCTTTCGGAGGAGTACGGGCTTTACCGTCAGGATTACTGTGGGTGTGAGTTCAGCGCAAAGGCGAGGGGATGAACTGCTCAGTCGCCTGCTGCTTGCCTCTTCTGCCAGGAGAGGTGGCATTGCGATGCAATGACGGAGAGGTTTACTCCTCACGCATTCTGGACACCAGAATTGCAAAGACGATCAGCCCCACACAGGGCACGATGTTGGTTGCCATACCAACAGCAAGACCGGCGCTTTCAGCCACCTTGCCGATGACCCAGGGCATCAGGATCGCGCCGCTGGATGCCACCGGCAGCATGATGCCCATGCTGGTCACGGTGGTCATTTTACCGGCGCTGGCCACGGCGGTGGGGTTCATACCGGCCATGGAGAAGGCAAAGGCGAACAGCAGCAGGATGGCAGGCAGTTGGCTGTGGGTCTGCATCATGGCAAAGTAGAAGGCAGTGCAGAAAACCGCCATAAACACCATGGCCTTGCGGGGCTGCCGGAGCGGGAACACAAAGGCGATGAGCAGGCGGCCGATCAGGGTGGCACCCCACATCACGGTGACGGTATAGGCCGCCAGCGTGCCTGCAATGATGCCGCTGTCCTTGAAGTAGGTGACCATCCAGCCCACAACGCTCTGCTCGGCGGCGTTCTGGCAGAACAGCAGGCCGGTGAGCAGCCAGAAGCGGGAGGAGCGCAAAAAGCTCCAATCGGTGACAGCTTCTTTGGCTTTGGCACGGCCTGCCATGGGGGTGAACAGGTATACCAGCCAGAGCACCAGACCCAGCGCCGCCAGTGCCAGCACGGCCAGCGTGGTGCTGACCCTGGCCGCGGCAGAGATCAGAAAGGGGCAGAGCAGGGCACCGCAGGCGTAGCAGGCGTGCATGGTGTTCATGCCCCGGGTGCGGTCTGCAGAGTTGCCGCTGACAAGGATGGTGCAGGTGTTCAGGACACTGCCCTTGGCAATGCCTACAATGAAGAAGGCCAGCGCCAGCAGAATGGGCAGGCCGGTCAGGCCCATCAGGCCGTAGCCCACCGCATAGCCGAGGGTCAGCAGCAGGACGCTTGGCTTCATGCCCATTTTTCCCACCAGCGCACCGGCCAGCAGGCCCGCCAGCAGGTTGCCGATGCTCAGCAGGCTGAGCAGGGTGCCGGTCATGCCGTAGGCAAAGCCGTATTCTTCCTGCAGCAGGCTGACCACCACACCGCTGGAAATGGTGCAGATGCCGCTGAAAAAGAAGGTGACGAAGCCCGCGTTCCGCAGGCGGGTGTTCCGTTGTTCCATAGGATTCTCCTTGCAGTATTCGGGGGCGCAGCGCCCGTAGTTGCTTTTATTAAAGCATATTCTGGTCAGAAAGCAAGGGCTGTTGAGCCAGCAGAAGCAAAATCAGCGCCCAGTGGAAGCGAACATTATTTACATATTAATAATATGAATTAAATATTACTTTGTCAATACTTTTTTCTAAATATTACAGATATCACACAATCTCCAGTACATGCTCAGTAACATTCTTATCCTTATCAACGCCAAATGCCTTAAATACAGGATTGTCGTTATCCATAAGCGACATAATCATATATACCGCAGTTGAATCATATGCCAGTCTTTTATCTTCCTCAGAAGGTCTTGAAGGAGTTTCCGGGTGTGAATGAAAGTTTCCAAGCATGGTTAATCCAAGACTTCTTGCATCCTTGACTGCTGAGAACTGTTCTTTAGGATCCATAGTAAAATGTACATTATTATGGTCAAGATTAGTAAGAAAATACACCTTCTCAATAGACTTAACATCCCCATCAGTAAATCCCGCAATAAGCCCACAGGATTCATTAGGAAGCTCAGATAAACAATATTGCACAACTGCATCATAATCAGATTTTTTCATTCGAATAACCATGCTCATCCTCCAATAAAAAATATAACTTTCATACTTATCCAGCGTAAGCCCCGCACACACGCTGGAAGAGAAAACATATATAAGCAGAATAATGAGATAACCATGTGCAGCGCACTTTGGAGTCACCGGCACTTAGCAAGCCAACGCCTTCGGCGTTGGCGAGCTTAGTACCGCTGTGAACGACAAGTAGCGAAAGCGTGCCTGCACATGATTATCCCATTATTCTGCCATCACATATATTTTCTCTTATTACTTATGCATATCACATTCAGCCTGTTCATAATCAATAAGCTCATGAATTGTAGGATTATCTCCGCATATAGCACAATGATGGTCCTTTGGAAGCTTAATTGTATGGAATTCCATCTTTAAAGCATCATATGTAAGAAGTCTTCCTGTAAGAAGGTCTCCCTTGCCAATGATGTACTTGATAGCTTCCATTGCCTGAAGGCTTCCGATAACACCACCCATTGCTCCGATAACGCCTGCCTGCTTACATGTAGGAACTGCGTCCTTTGGTGGTGGGTTCTTGAATACACATCTGTAGCATGGTCCTTCTCCTGGTACATAAGTCATAAGCTGACCCTTGAATCTTATGATTCCGGCATGAGAGAAAGGCTTTCCAGCCATAACACACGCATCATTAATAAGGAATTTTGCAGGGAAATTATCTGTTCCATCAATGATGAAATCATAATCCTTTATAAGCTCCATAACATTCTCAGATGTAACGAATTCTCTGTAAGTCTTAACTGTTACATCAGGATTGATTGCTTCCATTGTTTCTTTAGCAGATTTAACCTTTGCCTTACCGATATCTGCTGTTGAATGGATAATCTGTCTCTGAAGATTAGATAAATCAACCTCATCAGCATCAACAATACCGATTGTTCCAACTCCGGCTGCTGCCAGATACATAGCTGCAGGAGCACCAAGTCCGCCTGCACCGATTATAAGCACGCTCGCATTAAGAAGCTTCTTCTGGCCTTTAGCTCCAACTTCCTTTAAAATAATGTGGCGTGAATACCTTTCAAGCTGTTCATTAGTAAACGCCATTAGTATGCTCCTCCTCCCATGAAATATAAGAATTCAACTGCATCGCCTTCATTTAACTTTGTTGTCTCAAAATCATCTCTCTCAACAAAATCATCATTAACAGTAACTGTTACATATTCCGGATTCTCAACATTCTCCTTAACGATAAGCTCTGCTACTGTAATTCCGTCTTCATATTCCTTCTTGTTTCCTGCAACTGTAATCTTCATAACATTCCTCCCTGTAATTAAATCTCATTTCTTGCGCCGTTTATTATACTAATCCTTCAAATAATCCAAGCAGTGCATCCTTAGTTGTCTTTCCTGCAATTCTGCCTGTCTCAGCACCTTTGTTGAATGCAACAAATGTAGGTGCTGCCAATACTTCATATTTAGAAGCAAGCGATTCATCAAAGTTTACATTTACCTTGTAAACATTAAGCTTTCCCTCGTAATCATCTTCAATGTCTCCTACAACCCCTGCCATCATCTTGCATGGGATGCATGAATCTGAATAGAAGTCCACAAGAACCGGAAGTTCTGACTTAAGAACCAGTTCTTCGAAATTCTCTGCATTAGCTCTGGCTGCCATAAGCCCTCCTTTCCTTAATCCTCGTCTTCTACCTTTCTTACGATAAGAGTATATGTACCATCCTCATTAGCTGTAAGCTTTAATATCTGATGTCCCTCTTCCTTAATACTTCTTGGAACATTCTGAACAGGCTCACCGTCATTCATTCTGACTGCAAGAATCTGTCCATCATCTAACTCCTCAAGTGCTACCTTTGCCTTAACAAATGTTGTTGGGCAGACCACATCAGTAATATCTACTGTATCATCAATCTCAAAATCAGCCATTGTATGCCTCCTTAATCTTTTTATAGAATTCTTCTCTTCCAACTCTGTCGAGTGTGAACTTAAATCTTTCACTTGGCTTTGCGTTGTCTGCAAAGAACTGGATTGCCGCATCACAGACACGGAATAACTGTTCTTCATTTCTTATAAGCGGAAGTGGTGATTCACCCTTGCTTATAGAATTACCAAATGTTCCTGCAAATGAAATGATATATGCAGAAGGTGCGTCCCACGCATCTGTTGGACAGGATTTAGCACATCTGCCGCAGTAATTACATTTGTCATAATCAACTGCCACCTTGCCGTCCTGCATTGTGATTGCACCTGTACGACAGGCCTTCTCACATACGCCACAGCCAATACATTTGTCTTCAATCCACTTAACATCAGCAGCACCCTTGATACCAACATCATTCTCCTCTGCCTTAAGACAGTTGTTCTGACATCCTGTAACACCGAACTTGAACTTATGTGGAAGCTCTCTTCCGAAATATCTTTCGTCTAACTTAACTGCAATGTCATATGAATCTATGTTACCGCTAGGACATATTGTATTGCCCTGACAGGCTGTGACTGTACGCACTCTCGGACCACATACACCAGGTCTGCAGCCGCCCTCTGCAAGTTCTTCCTTAACAGCATCTATATCTTTAAGTTTAATAAATGGAATCTCAACGCCCTGTCTTGATGTAAGATGGACATGTCCGTCTCCATATTTTTCTGCAACTTCTGCAATCTTGGTAAGATTCTCGGCTGTAAGATATCCTCCTACAACAGCAAGACGAAGTGAGAAGTTATTCTTCTGCTTCTGTCTCATGAATCCGCCCTTCTTAAGTGTTCCATAATCAACTTTCTCTGCCATAATATCCTCATTTCCGTGCCATGCACTATTCATTATCAGTAGACTCTAAGGCTGCTCTGAAATCTTCCTTAAGATCATCTATATCCTCTATTCCTACGCTGACTCTTATCAGATCGTCATACACTCCCGAAGCTTCTTTATCCTTGTCGCTTAGATGAAGTGCAATCGTTGAAGCAGGGTGGATAACCAGTGTCTTGGTATCTCCTATGTTAGAAACAATATTAGGAATCTTTAATGCATTAATTGTCTTAAATGCTCTTTCCTTGCTTCCAACCCTGAATGTTATTATCGCACCATAGCCTTTAGTAAACTGCTTATCAGCCACTTCATGATACGGACTGCTCTCAAGTCCCGGATAATTAACTGTAATTCCTTTAAATGTGTCTAAGTATCTGGCAAGTTCATACGCATTAGAACAGTGTCTCTCCATTCTAAGCCCTAATGTCTCAAGTCCCAGGTTATTAAGAAAAGCATTCTGTGGTGAAAGACAACCACCAGTATTTCTGAATAATCCGTTACGAAGTTTAATTATATATGCCATTGGACCGAATTTCAAATATGGTTTAAGTCCCGGATACTTTTCTTTATCAAACTTGAACTTTCCATTAAATGTAAGTATTCCGCTTATCGCATCACTGCTTCCATTAATGTACTTTGATGATGAATTAACTACCACATCTGCACCAAGCGTTATAGGCTGTATAAGATATGGCGTTGATACCGTATTATCAACTATAAGCGGAATTCCATGTGCATGTGCAACATCCGCTACTGCCTTAATATCTGTTACATCAAGCTTGGGATTACCGATTGTCTCTGCAAATACAACTCTTGTCTTATCTGTTATAAGTTCTTCAAAACACTCTGGCTTATTATCAGGCACATATTTCACTGTAATGCCAAAGCTTTCTAAGTCTTCAAACAGTTCGACTGTTCCACCATATAATCCACATGAAGCAACAACCTCATCGCCCTGTCTTACAATATTGGCTATAGAATTGAATATTGCCGCCATTCCAGAAGAACACGCTACACTTGAAAAACCTTTCTCCAGCTTGGTAATTCTCTTTTCAAATGCTTCTATAGTCGGATTGTTGATTCTCGTATATGAGAATCCCATCGCTTTATTATCAAATATTCTCTCCAGTTCTTCTGCACTCTCATGCTTAAATGCGCTTGACTGATATATAGGAACAAGTGTTGCTCCGTTGGGATAATCGTCAACGCCATCATGCAGCAGTGATGTGTTAAAACCACTCATATATTTCTCATCCTTTCATCTGTTATGCGATGAACATTCAATATTTATTGAACTGTCCATATATTAAACCCTTTTACCTAGTATGTCAATAGGTTATTTGAGAAAAAATATAACTGCCTGAACAATCTCAGGCAGTCATGAACTATCATTAACATTTACTATATAATATAACTGTCTATTCCCACATTAGAATTAACCAAATCTGCTATTGTAATATTGCTGAAGTAATCATTAACAAGCTTCTCAAAGTCTTCCCACATATGTAAAGTCTTACATTCTGCCACCTTCGGACATCTGTTAGGCTTCTTCTCAAGACATGCTACCGGTGCAAGTGAACCCTCTGTTACAAGAAGTATGCTAAGCACTGAATAATCCTCCGGATTGCGTGCAAGCTTGTATCCGCCACCCTTTCCTCTTAATGATATGAGAAAATCATTCTTGCTTAATGTTGCAACAATCGCTTCCAGATACTTCTCAGAAATATCCTGTCTTCTGGCAATATCCATAAGTGGAATATATTCTCCTGTATTATGCTCCGCAAGATCAATCATAACCCTGAGCGCATATCTTCCCTTTGTTGAAATCTTCATATATATAACCTCATTTCTAAAAACACATTAATACTGTATGTTAAACATACTTTACCACAATGTTTGTATATTTTTCAAGTGTTAAATGAATTTATTTGACGGGAATGCTTGCCGCAACGCATAATTCTCCCCAGCCTCTGGCTGAATCAGGCCATACATTTCCCACCCGTGTTGCACCATTTATAAGGTATGCTTTAAGCTTTTCACCATACATATATTGGTCATTGCCCTTCACAATCCCCCATTCCATCAGCATTGCAGCAGCACCCGTAACCATGGGTGTTGCAAAAGATGTCCCCGTAACAGTTTTCTCCTTATTTCCCGGAATTCTTATATTAACTCCCGGTGCTGTTATGTCAGGTTTTGCATACAGCAGAAGGCCGCTTTTTACATTAACTCCCCTGCCTGAAAATGTGGCCGCACTCCCTGGAGCACGCCCATTGGCACCAACACATATTGCCCGCCTCGAAGTCCCCGGTATTGTAAATGTATACTCAGGCGACGGCCTTAAAAATCCTGTTGCACTGCTTAATGTCGAAACCGGAGGAAGCCACATATTAAAGAATCCATCCAACACATTTGCTGCGGTAAATCTTATATCCCATATTCCAGAAGTAATATATCCGCTTGTCGCAACTATGGCTGCATATATCTCTTCACCCATATAGAATGGTCCCGGTCCATACGCCTTTGATATGATACGCATATTCTTAATGTTATGATGCACAACTTCCGCATTTCTTTCACTTATAACCAGTCTTTCCCCTGTTGGCGCAATAAGTTCAATTCTTGCATTGTCCATTGCCCTTTTCCATATCTGTATACTTATCTGAGGCTCATAATCACCAATTGCAAGCTCTTCATCCAGTACATTTCCACTGACAAGCTGACCTGAATAATGTGTTCTTCCTTCTCCTTCATTGCCAACACCTATACATATACTGCATCTGTATGTTGAACAGCAGTCATCTATAAACATTTCAAATATAGAACTGCCCTCATGATTGCCATAAGTTCCACCATAACTTATATTAACCGCAACCGGCTGACTATATTCAATAGCTTTTCTTATGCAGTAATCAACGCCTTTCATAATCTGCGTTGTCCTTATATATGCGTTTCCCCCTGAATTTCCCAGCTTTACAATTATAATATCTGCGTCTGAAGCAACACCGCTCCTTCCACATGCAATAACTGCAACTTCATTGCCATGTCCGGTTACATCCCTAGCTGGCAGTGTCTTTACAGCTCCATTCCTGTAATCTTCCAGTATACTGTTAATTTCCTTGTCAGAATATGTAATGCCTGTTGTCTGGTCCCACAACGTCTTAATTCTTGTTTTCCCTGAGTCATCAAGAAATTCATTATTACCTATATCTATTCCCGAATCAATTACCGCTACTAGTACACCTTTTCCAGTCACGCCTCCATACTGGGTTTCTTCTGCTTTTGCAACATTAACACAGGCTTCTGACTTAGCTGCATACAATTCAAAATATAATGCCTTAGGCTTTTCAATAAATATAATCTCCGGTTCTGTAGCTAGTGCTTCTATGTTATCAATCGTTGTCCTTACAATCCAGTATCCACACAGAAGCTTCGTAAACTCTGCATTTGTATAAATGCCTCTAATCCTGTCCAGACTTCCAGCTGTCTTGACAATTATCTCCCATGTTCTGTCAGAGTCATCAAACCCGGCATCCATATCAGGTACCTGCTGCCTTATATCTTCACTTGTATCAGCACTAATCTGCAATAGATTCTCAATTCTCGGATTCACACATAATTCTCCGGTTAAGCTCACATAATATCTATGCTGACAACTGCAATAACATGAAAACAGCTGATGCATACGCACCAGCCGTTAATTAATTCAATATCATGTTTTCTTGATAAATTCTATACGACACTTTGGACACTTAATACTAATTCTGCCCTTTCCCTTAGGAACTCTTATCTTCTGCCCACAGCTTGGACATTTGAAAATTCTATGTGTCTTGCTGTCCTTAATTCTTGCTCTTACCTTATTAAACTTACTCATGAATTTATAATGAATCTTCATATACTTCTGGTTTTCAGCACTTCTTCTTGATATATTTCTTGAAAACATTCTGAAATATATGTACACAATACCAAGAAGTGCTACTGTATATATAACATTACTCCTTAAGAAGAAAGTAAGTATAATCAAAACAAGAACTACATATGATAAACATCTCGAAAGCTGGTCCATGCCATATCTTCCATACATAAATCTTGAAAAACTCTGCTTAAATCGGTTCATAAAAAACATTCCCTTTCTATATATTGAAGTAATTCACATCAACATACATATGGTAACACACAACCCAATAAAAGCAATTAAAAATGTATAAAATAAATATGATATATTAATATTCCATGTACTCTTCCCCATCGAGGTTCTTCCAGTAGAACTTATCCTCCAGTATCATATAACTGTGTTCTGAGTTTTCTTTAGGAATTGAAACAGAACCCGGATTCATGTATATGTAATTATCTCTCTTCTCACACTTAGGTACATGTGTATGTCCGCAAAGTAGAATATCGCCTTCCTTTAATGCAGGTATATTCTTCTCATCAAGCTTGTGTCCATGTGCAAGAACGATTGATCTGTCATTGAAATTAAGATATGCCTGCTCTGCAAGTACATTAAAGTCAAGCACCATCTGGTCAACCTCTGTATCACAATTACCTCTTACGCATATAATCTCATTGCGTAAAGGATTAAGCATTGCAATAACTTCCTTAGGTGCATATTCCTTAGGCAGGTCATTTCTTGGTCCGTGATAGAGAATATCTCCTAAGAGAACCAGTCTGTCTGGCTTCTCTGCTTCATATCTTTCAAGCAGCTTTCTGCAATAATATGCAGAACCGTGTATATCTGATGCAATCATTATCTTCTTCATATTCTGTCCTTTCCTTAGATAAACCAATTCTTAATTATCTTGCAAGCTTATTAAATGTTGGTACTTTATAATGTGAAGCATTACTTAAAAACTGAGATAATGTATTAGGAACTTTGTATGTATCAAGAACCTTCTTCATAAAAGCAATTGATCTTTTCTTATACTTCATACTTCGCAGTACTGTTACCGCAGCCTCATCATCATAACCCCTTGCAAACTGCTTTGCATATCTTGCAAATTTAGTTTTATCAAGTTCAGGAATTTCAAAGTAATTCTGGAATATCTCCATTGCCTCAATAATTCTTGTATTATCGAAATCAAGTTCTACTGTAGGTCTTTTTACCTCTATATTACCAATATGACATACCGACTGCTTACACATATTAGAATACAGGCTTATATTGTCAGACTTAACATTCGTAAGCGAATATTTGTTATACAGGTGTATTCCGGTAAACATTCCACTTGAATTATCCTCTCCAAAGAAATAATTCAGTAAAAGCTCTGTAATATCTCCCTGCGCGTCTGATTTCTTAATATACATTCCTCTTCCAACACGGATTATCTCACCCTCGTCAGAGAGTCTTTCAACAGCCCGGAAGAACGCTTCCTGATTCATTCTTTCAAATCCATGCTCATACATATAATTAGCTGACACAATCGTTCCATCTGCTACATTATCAAAGTAATCTAATATCTTATCTCTGTTCTTCATAATTCTTTAGCATAGTGAAGTTGTTACACTTCTTCAATATCGATTGTCTCTGTTTCTTCTGTATCATCATCAGCAGCTTCTTCCTTTTCAGTTTCTTCTGCTTCTTCCTTATCTGTATTTGTTTCAGATGCTTCTGGTTTTTTCTGCTCATTATCAGATACTTTTCCATTAATTACCTTGACTTCAACCTCAACATCTCCGTCTTTCTCATCAAATATAACATCATCATCAAAATCATCATCTGATGCAAGGCAGTCATCTTCATCAACAAAATCAGAATCTTCCTCATCTTCTTCATCGACATAGAAATTAACAGGAATAACTTCTACATTACTGCATACAGCCTTACCAATAATATATACTGTATGGATTCCTTCCTCATCAACATTATCAACAAGGTTCTTAACTCCTGCTATCTTTCTTGAAATATCACATGTTGCATTGACACCTTCTGGAAGAATGATAGTTACTGAACTTGCATTACTTGAGAAATTAATATATACATCCTTCTCAAACACTGCAAGACCGAGGTCGAGTACTGTCTTAGAAGCCACTGCTTTAAGCTCGCAGCCAGCAAACACCTCGTCTTCAACCTCTATAACCTTCTTCTCTCCGATAGCATTATACTTACGGATTTCATCATCAAAACTATCATTCTCTTCTTTAGCAAATCTTTCCTTAGTCTGCTTGAACTTATCAAAAGCAACCTTGCCTGCTACAGCAGCAGCACCTACTCCTAAAACAACCTTAGCCAATCCATGTTTCTTTGCCATAGTATTATCCTCCAATTCACGCATTATAATGCAATCTACTCTTTAAATTTAATCACCACAAAATTTTATTTTAGTATATCATACTCATTATACAAAAATCAACGCGAATAGACACATCCGCAATAATTCTGCCTGTATAGATTATACTCATGTGAAAGCTCAATAGAACGCTTATATCCCTCTTTTTTCTTAAAATCAGATAAAAGATATGGCATATCATATTCCTCTGACAACTTTAAGCCAATTTCATTAAGCTTTACGCTGTTCTTTAACGGACTTATCGTAAGTGTTGTTGTAAAATAATCAAATCCACCAGCCTTGGCAACCTCACAGGTCTTTCGAAGCCGCAGTTCATAACAGCGGAAGCACCTTTCCCCGCCCTCTTTGCACTGTTCATATCCTTTAGCTATGTCATAGAATTCTTTAGTATCATAATCGCCTTCTATGAAGGAAACCTTATACTTTGCCGGAAATTCACTGATGAATCTCTTCTGTTCTTCAACTCTTTTTCTGTACTCTTCCTCAGCAGATATATTCGGATTATAGTAGAATACAGTTATATGGAAATAATCAGAAAGATACTCTATGCAATGGCTGCTACACGGTGCACAGCAGCTGTGAAGAAGCAGAGTCGGTACAATTCCGTCCTTCTGAAAGCCCGCTATCTTCTTTTCAAGCTCTTTCTGAAAATTTCTCTGTTCAAAAGGTATTCCCATATTACTTAACCTGTCCTGTTATCTCTTCTAACGCAGCGTAAAGCTTTTCCATCTGCTCATCAGTTCCTATTGAAATTCTTAAGTAATTATCAATAAGTGGCTGGTTAAAATATCTGACAAATATGTTCTTTTCTTTAAGTTTTTCAAATATTTCCTTAGCCGAAACACTCTTGTGTGTTGCAAATATAAAGTTAGCCTTAGAGTCAGGGAATGAGAAGCCTAACTGTGAAAGTCTTTCCTTAGCATTCTCTCTGGTCTTAACTATCTTACCCACGCACTCTTCAAAGTATTCCTTATCATTGACAGACTCAATGCCATAGCTTATTGAAGTTCTGTTCATTGTGTACGAATTGAATGAGAATTTGACATCATTAAGTGCCTTTATAAGCTCTGGATTACCGAAACAGTAACCTATTCTCATACCAGCCATTGAACGTGACTTAGAAAATGTCTGGACAACCAGCACATTTTCATACTTATTGACAAGCTCCATTGCTGACTTTCCGCCAAAATCAATATAAGCCTCATCAACAATAACAACTACATCCTGATTATGTTTTATAATATCTTCAACCTTATCAAGTCCCATATAAAGTGCTGTAGGAGCATTAGGGTTAGGGAATACCACTCCGCCATTCTCCTTGTAATAATCTTCTGGAATTATATTAAAATCATTATCAAGCGGCTGCTTCTCATATGGAATTCTGTAAAGGTCAGCCCATACACTGTAGAAAGAATATGAGATATCAGGAAACAATATTGGCTTGTCTGAATTAAAGAATGTCAGGAAACACATTGACAATACATCATCAGAGCCAACTCCTACGAACACCTGATTATCATTCATTCCATAATAAGCTGCAATTGCATGTACAAGGTCTGTAACCTCAGGATCCGGATAAAGTCTTAAATCACTAATATTCATTCTCTCTGCTGCCTCAAGCACCTTAGGTGTTGGAGGATATGGATTCTCGTTGGTATTAAGCTTTACAACATCTTTAACCTTAGGCTGCTCTCCCGGCACATATGGCTCAACTCTTCTAATATTCTTCTCCCATGTCTTCATATATAAGTCCTCTTCTTTCACGAATAATTATAATCCCATCTCTTTAGCAACTTCTGCAAAATGTGGTAATGAATTAACAATTGTCTCATAAGATACACAGTATGCAATTCTAACATATCCAGGGCATCCAAATGATGACGCAGGAACCATAAGGATATTGTGCTTCTTAGCTGCCTCACAGAAAACAGTTTCATCTTCAACAGGTGACTTCACGAAAAGATAGAAAGCTCCCTCTGGCTTTACACATTCAAAGCCCAACTTTGTGAGTCCTTCGTATATTGCCTTTCTATTCTTGTCATATGCCTCAAGATTAACCTGTGTATCAACACATTTTGCAACAACTCTCTGCATAAGTGAAGGTGCATTAACGAATCCTAAAATTCTTGTAGCTACAGAAGCTGCTGACTTAACATCTTCTGAATCTGTAACCTCATCAGGAATAACAAGATATCCGATTCGCTCACCTGGAAGTGAAAGCGACTTACTGTATGAATAACCAACAATAGTATTGTCGTAATATTTAGTAAGATATGGAACATCAACACCATCATAAGCTAACTCTCTGTATGGTTCATCTGCTATTAAGTAAATCTCTGTTCCGTACTCCTTCTGCTTCTTATCCATAATAGCAGCCATCTTCTTTATAGTATCCTCTGAATATACAACACCTGTCGGGTTATTAGGATTATTAACAATAACAGCTCTTGTCTTAGGTGTTATCTTTGCTTCAAACTCGTCAAGCTTAGGCTGGAAATCCACAGTATTAGGTGAAACAACCACTAATTTTCCGCCAAAATTACTTACATAATTCCTGTATTCACCAAAGAATGGCGCAAATGTCATAACCTCTTCGCCCGGATTAAGTAATGTCTTGAATATTGTATTAAGCCCACCTGCTGCTCCAACAGTCATTACAATATTAGTATGGTTAAAATGTGTTCCGAATCTTCTATTAAGTGACTCAGCTATAGTCTGTCTCACATCCTCATATCCTGCATTACTCATATAGCCATGTATAAATGTTGATTCTTCATTATCTACTATATCCTTAACCGCTTCATTAACCTCTGCAGGTGCTGGAACATTAGGATTACCAAGTGAGAAATCATACACATTCTCTGCTCCGTATAACTTGGCAAGTCTGTTACCTTCCTCGAACATTGCACGGATTACCGAACTGTTTTTTACTAAAGAAACCATTGAATCAGCTATCATTGTTTATATCCTCCAAAAAAAATATGACTACATTATAATCAAAATCATTTGATTTTACAACTTTCAATAGATGTAATCATATGTTATTATTTAGATTAGTATTTCATTAATTCCAACTGGGGGAAGAATATTATGTCTAAAACTCTTTATTCAGTATACAGATATATTGTTTTAGGTCTGTTTCTTATTATTAACATATGGCTGTTTCTGCTAAGCATTTTCAGTACGAGCAGACTGACAGCTGATGCAAGTGAACACACTTATTACACAGGAGACCATGTATGGCTTCATATAATCATACTGGCTGTTCTTGTTGCTGCCGTCTTTTATCTTGTAAGAAATAACATTTTCACCAGAATTAACAGTTATCTTTCCAATAACGAGAAAACATTTATACGAATCCGCAATATATGTCTTATTATAATTGGTATAAGCGGTGCTGCCTGGGTTCTGCTTACGCAGAGTAATGCAGGCGCTGACCAGTATTATGTACTTGATGCTGCAAGAGGACTTAGAAACGGTGATTATTCAGCATTCCGGTACAACGGCTATATAGCAAAATACACTAATCAGATTGGGCTTCTGTTCATTGAATACATTATAGGTTTCATAGCTGGTGACTATAATTACTTATTCTGGCAGCTTCTTAATGTTGTGATGATTGTATTCACTTACAAGATGTTTTCTGACATACTCGGAATTTTAAAGCTTCCGCGGATTGCAAGCCTGTCCACTATTATACTGGGAATTCTGTTTTTCCCATGGACTCTCTACAGCGTATTCATATATGGCAATGTTGCAGGATTATTCTTTGCCACTGCCGCTTTTAAATACACAATGCTTTTTATTGACAGCCTTAAAGAACTTAGCAGCTTTAAGATTTCATATATTGTTATAAGCGCTGTTTCCATGATGTTAAGCGTTATGGTTAAGAATAATTATCTTATATTCATGATTGCGCTCATAATCTATACGGTTGCAGAAGCACTAAGACACAGAAATATACAGATTATTCTTGTTACATGTGCCGTAATTGCAGGATTTGCAATTCAGGCCGTTGTTCCAAAGCTTGTTATTGAAAAGATTTCCGGCTGCAATCTTGGAAGCGGTGCTTCAAGCTGGACATGGATTGCCATGGGACTTCACCCATCTGATGGCAATGTTTATGCAGACGGCTGGTACAGCGGACGTATTGCTGCATTTTACGAGAATAACGATTACGATACCAAGAAAGAAGCCGAGGTTTCTAAAGCAGAGATTAAAGGTTATATTGACACATATAAAAACGACCACAAAGCATTTACATCATTTCTTTCAAAGAAGGTTGCCTCTCAGTGGAATAACCCTGAATTCCAGTGTTTCTGGATAACCAATGTCCGTAGCAGTGATATTGAGAAAAGCCCTGTTATCTCGGATATTCTTTCATTAAAGGGAAGTACACCATTTATCGCATTTCTTAATATAATGCAGAGTATTATTTTATTTGGAAGTATGCTTTATGCTGTGAATACACTTATTGAAGGTACTTTCGCAGGTGCTGCTGTGCTTCCGCTTACTTTTATAGGCGGTTTCATATTTCACCTGTTCTGGGAAGGCAAATGCCAGTACACGCTTCCTTATTTCATGCTGTTACTGCCTCTTAGTATTATTGGTTTTTACAGCATGGCAAAGAAACTGTCCTCAGTCACAAAAAAGCATTTATACAAATGTGGTGTATTCGCTGTAATTCTTTTATTCATAGCAATTATATTCAACCGTTTTATTATTCTTAATCAAGATAATAAGAGTTACAGGCAATACAGGGAATACACTATTGAACAGCAAAAACTTTAACGGGAGGTTTTTATGAACAGACCTGATTGTTTATATATTGTAATTCCATGCTACAACGAGGAACAGGTCCTGCCTGTTACTTCAGGCATGTTTCTTGATGAACTTAACCATCTTATCAAAGCCGGCAAAATCAGTTCTGACAGCAGGATAATGTTTGTCAATGATGGAAGTTCTGACAGTACATGGGATATAATTACGGATTTATCAAAGAAGGATGAACATTTCATCGGAATAAGCCAGAACCGTAACCGCGGACACCAGAGCAGTGTACTTGCCGGTCTTATGGAGGCTTCCCAGTATGCTGATATGACTATATCTATAGACTGTGATGGACAGGATGATATTCATGCAATGGAAGATATGGTTGACGCTTACCATGACGGCTGTGATATCGTCTATGGTGTAAGAAATGACCGTTCTACTGATACATTTTTTAAAAGAAACACAGCCAAAGGCTTCTATAAAATCATGGCAAAGCTTGGTGCAGAAACTGTATATAATCATGCCGATTACAGACTTTTATCAAAGCGTGTGATTAATGAACTGGCACAATTCAAAGAAACTAATCTGTACCTTCGTGGGCTTATCCCGCTTGTCGGTTTTAAGAGTACAAGCGTATATTATTCAAGAAGCGAACGACTTGCCGGAAAGTCCCACTATCCTTTCAGCAAAATGCTTAACCTTGCATTAAACGGCATAACAAGCCTTAGTGTAAAACCACTCCGTCTTGTTATGTCACTTGGTATTATCGTTTCAATCCTCAGCTTCATCGGTGTTATATGGGCTGTAGTTGACAACCTGCTCGGCAACACAGTAACCGGCTGGGCAAGTACAGTATGTATCGTATGCTTCATGGGCGGAATACAACTTATGTGCCTCGGGGTTATCGGGGAATACATCGGGAAGATATATATGGAGGTCAAGAATAGACCCAGGTTTATTATCAGTGAGAGGACTTACAAAAACAATGAGGAGTAAGAGGGCTGTTTCTCTACCCATTCACTTCTTTTTTGTAACGCTTCCTTAATCTACACTGCAAGGACGGGTACAATCAGATTAAATACCAGCACCATCAGTATGTCTGATAGATAAATGTTTCTATAGGCTGCCAATGTTATTATTATTCTTATGGATATTATTATCGCAGTCATTACTGCACATGGTTTTATTTTCTTTTTTGTTATGAATATCCATAGCTGCATCCTGTCTATCGGCATGTTTTTCAGCAGTTCTCTTGTTGTTATTCTTTTTCTGTTAGTGCTGTATGCTTCCTGATAAGATTTGTATTTCATGACCATATATGTCACGCCAAGAAGGTAAAACATGTACCCAATCAGAACAACCTTCATGTCATTGTTCAAATCACTGAAATCTATCATTTTATTAGGTGCACATGCTAATATTCCTGATATTATGAAGAAAAATATGGCCAGAAACTTCTCTCCTACATTATCCGGAAACCATGTATTTTCTTCTTTAAAGAACTTTTCTAATTTTTCCTGCTGTTTGATATCTGTTTTGATAGTCATTTTCTCCTCTTTCCTGCGCTGTTCTCACACTGTGCATTCAATACTTTCGCTGAACTCTCCCAGTCTGCCGCCCTCCATAACTGCCACATAATCCGTATTCTTCATAATCTCTGTCATGTCATGTGTTGTCATAATCACACAGCATTCCTGTGCTATAAGTTCTCTTAACATGTCAAATAATTCTATCTTAAACACTGCATCCATGCCTGCTGTTGCTTCATCAAGAAGATACAGTCTGCTGTGATGTGCTATTGCAAACGCAAGCTGGAACTTCATACGCTCACCTCTTGACATACGCCACAATGTCATTGCAGTTCTGACATTCATCTTTTTCATACATTCATTAAACAGTTCCACATCAAAATCATCATACACAAGTCCCAGTATATCAGCATTCTGCTTTCCGGTACGGTTCTCGAAGAATACATTATCCTCTGACACAAAACCAATGATTTCCATTGCTTTTGAATGATTCCTTTCAAGTTTATAGCCAGACATCTTTATGCTTCCTGTGTACCGTTTTCTCTGTGCTAGAATGTAATTAAACAATGTGGTTTTGCCGGCACCATTCTTACCTGTAATTGCATATATGTATCCATTCTCAAATTTCGCACTTATGTCTTTTAATTTAAATCCAAGTCCTTTTCCTGTAACATTTTCTAATGTCAGTGCAATATTCTCCATTTCTATTTCTCCTCATACAAAGTGCGAATCATATCCACTAAATCATCACAGGAAATCCCTGCATTTTTTGCTTCATATATAATTTCCTGCGTTCTCTTTTCTATCATCATAAGCTGCTTTTCTTTCAGATAATCTTTGTTGTATTCACACACATAAAATCCTTTTCCAGCAACTGAGCGGATAAGCCCTTCTTTTTCAAGTTCTTCATAAGCCCTCTTGGTTGTTATCACACTTACCTGCAAGTCTGCTGCCAACGCCCTTATTGAAGGAAGTGCCTCGCCGGATTTCAGTTCCCCGGTTACTATCGCATTCTTAAGCTGCATTATTATCTGTTCGTATATTGCAAGCGTTCCCTGTGGCAGGATATTTATATTAATGCTCATAAAACCACCTCTTCATAAACTGCCGCTGACTTAAGCTTTCTTTTTACCTGCCTTGCATAACCTATGCATACTGGAAACTCTATAAGCACCATTATTGAATATAAAAAACGTTCTTCAATAATCGGCGTAAATGAACTCATTAATATATCAAACTGCCAGCAGTCAGTAATTGTACATATAATTATAAGTGCCATAACATATGATAACAATCCATCTTTTTTGCCATATGGAAGCAGCGTGCTGATTATAAATGCATTTATAGTAATATATATAAATACAGACGCACTGAATCTTACTGCCATCATCATAAATATATTGCCAATCGTCAGTATCAGCATGTGTACTGCCACTCTGAAGATATAAGAGTTTCTCACCAGCTTTTCACGCTCATTGGTTGTAAGCGGGCATACATAATACATTGTTCTTAATTCGGCAGGGTGTGTGAATATTGAAAGACAGCAGATAGCAAGAGATATAAAATACCCTGAAGCAATTACTAATCGAGCCCATCCGGCTGTTTTAATAATCTGTGCCACAAATATAAGCTGTACCGCTAAAAAATTAAATATTGCTGAATTTCCGTGTTCATATGATGCCTTGAAATTCTCCCAATGCCATCCATATATATAATCCCTCATTAAGTATTTCATATTACACTTTCACCTCTTTTACTGTAATGATACATGAATTCTTCCAGTGTCGGAACTGTTACCGTAAGTGCACCATCATACTTTGAATATCCATGATTGACTACAAGTGCTTTAGTTCCGTATTTCCTGTCCTCTACATGTATGATGTCTTCCTGCTTAAGAAGTTTCACTTTATAGCTTTCTCCTGATATTATCCTGTACTTATCCCTGAAGCTTTCTATATCTCCTGAATATACAAGTTCTCCCTTATCAAGATATATAAGATAATCTGCAATCCTGTCTAATTCATCCAGTATATGTGATGCAATAATCACACTTTTCTTACCGCTTTCCATAAACTGCATAATCACATTCAGGAAATCCTGTTTAAAATCAGGATCAAAATTAGCTGTCGGTTCATCCAGTATCAGATACTTTGGGTCTGTTGATAATGCAAATGCAAACTGTGCCTTTATCTTCTGTCCCTTCGATAATTTTCCAAACTTTATCTTTCTATCAAGTCCAAACCGTTCAAGATACTCCATGTAGATGCTTTCGTCATATCTGCTGTAAAACCTGCCATAACATCTTCCATTCTCTAAAAGTGAAAGTTCTGAATTCATAAGTTCATTGACTGGTACTATTCCTGTAATATCACGGATTCTCTTCTCGCTTTCCGCTTCCTGATAATTCAATCCATCAATTACAACCGTTCCCTCGTCCGGTCTGCAAAGCCCCAGTATCATCTTAATAAGAGTAGTCTTTCCTGACGCATTCTGCCCCACAAGTGCACATATGTATCTATCAGGAATCTCTATTGAGATGTCCTTCAGTCTGAAACTTCCTAATCTCTTATTAACTCCACTCAAAGAAATCATTCTTCTGCCTCCCCAAAACACAGTCTTACATATAACAGCTATACACCTGATATACTATTTTTGTGCATATACTGTATATATACATATATACAGTATATGCACGCATTTGTCAAGCAGTTCTTGCTTTATTTACATTTATGT